>Ga0164290_1000866_pt1 | contig 71136 bp, 66 predicted proteins | sample Micstemetagenome_FD_108782 | JGI IMG/M metagenome (GOLD analysis project Ga0164290, IMG submission 108782) | Contaminated culture microbial community from soil near Moab, Utah, USA - Microcoleus steenstrupii SON62 (Illumina Assembly) | ecosystem: Environmental > Terrestrial > Soil > Soil crust...
GGAGGTGGCCGGGGGTGATGACGGTGCCGTCGGCGAGCTCGCACAGCTGGTGGAACGGTTCGTCGCCGATGACGACGCTGAACAGCGGCCGCGGCCGCCGCCCCGGCTTCTCCCTGGTGGCGCGGCAGGCCATCTCGACCAGGGCGGCGGCGCGCCGCATCGGGATCGTGCGGGTGACGCCGGCGGCCTGGTCGGTGAGGTGGAGCTCGCGTTCGATGCGGTCCAACACTGCGGTGACGGTGGCGCCGGCGATGGGGTCGAGCTCGGCGTCGAGGCGGACCATGCCGTCCAGCATCGGCGACGTCCGCACATAGGACCGCTCGGCCTGCCGGCGGGCGAGGGCCTGCGGGTCACGACCCAGCGTGTCGTCCGCCGCGGCGGTCCAGTAGCGCACCATCCGGGCACCATCGCTGTAGCGCAGCTCGGCGCAGCCGTCCACGAGGGCCTCCTCCGCGTCGGCGAAGGCCTGGTCGCGGCCGTGGGCGCGGGCAGCGGCGAGGACGTCGACGTGGTCCATCGACACCCGCCCCTCGACGAGCGCCGCCTGCGCGACCGGCATCTGCGCCAGCGCCCGCGCCCGGCGGATCGCCCGGCGGGCGCTCGCGATCGACTCGTGGGCCTCGTTGGCCAGCCGCGCCGCCGCGCTGCGCGATCCATCACCGGCCCACACCCCACGCTCCACCCAGCGCGCGAGGTGCCGGGCGGCGACCCCTTCGAACACGTGGAACGCCCGATGCAACCGGACCACCTCGTCGTGCAACGTGCCCTCGTCGAGCGCATCCACGTCATCGGCGGCGAGCTCGGCGAGCACCGCCTCCAGACGGGCGACAGCAGATGCTTGCATGCCCGCAGTGTAGCGAACTGGTGTTCGATGTCTACCTCACGTGTGGCGCTGTGCGACCACCGTCATCTCACGCAGCTGGACCTGGCCGAACGAGGTGATCATCGCGACGTCGGCGGCGTCGCGGCCGCGGGCGATGACCGTCCGGCCGATGCGCCGCTCGTTGTTGCGCGGATCGAACGTGTGCCACGCCCCGCCGAGGAACACCTCCATCCAGGCGCAGAAGTCCATCGGCGTCCCGGGGTCCGGCACGCCGATGTCGGGCAGGTAGCCGAACACGTAGCGCGCCGGGATGTTCAGCGCACGGCACAGCGCGATGCCGAGGTGGGTGAAGTCGCGGCACACCCCGGTGCGCGACGCGAGGACGCCGGAGGCGGACAGGGCGGGCGAGGACGAGCCGTAGCTGAACGTCAGCTCGCCGTGGACCCAGTCCGACACCGCCTGCACCCGCGACCAGCCCGGCGGCAGCGAGCCGAAGCGCTGGATCGCCTCGCTCGCGATGAGGTCGGACTCGCAGTACCGGCTCGGCAGCAGGAACAGCAGCGCATCGTCGGGCAGCTCCGACGGCGCCAGCTCGGCCGCGCCCTCGACGACGGGGTCGGGCTCGTCGTGGCTCGCGACCACCGCGGCGTACGACAGCGACACCTGACCCACCGGGAGGTCGACCCGGCGACACGTGTTGCCGAAGTGGTCGAGGTAGACCGACGTCGCACGGTGCGGCTCGACGGCGAACGAGGTCGACACGACGCGCCCGGATCCCGAGGCGTGCGGTTCGACGATGACCACCGCGTGCGTCTCGCGGGCGACGACGAGGTCGAAGCGGCATCCGATGTCGAGCTCGATGTCGATGGGGCAGCATCGCACGTCGCCGCCCCGCATCCGGCGGCCCGGCGTGAACATCGGGTGACGGTCCGGCGCGTCAGCTCCCGAGGCTCCCGCCGCCGGTGCGGACCACCAGGAGGCACGCGTCGTCGCGGCGGCCGCTGTCGCGCAGCATCGCCGCCATCACCCGCTCCGGCAGGTCGTGCTCGTGCACCGCCGCGGCGGCGACCGTCTGGGCGAGCTCCGCGAGGCGGTCGTCGAGCAGCAGCCCCCGCCGCTCCACGAGCCCGTCGGTGTACAGCACGAGCAGGTCCTGCGGTGCCAGCGTGCACCTGGCCACCGGCGCGTCGGCCCGCGTCGCGACGCCCAGTGGCGGCGCCGGCACGACCGGCACGAGCTCGGCGACCGCTCCCGCGCGGACGTGCAGGAGGGGCAGGTGGCCGGCCGAGACGTACTCGACGGACGACGCGTCGGCCGAGACCGTCGCGATGGCGGCGGTCGCCATCCAGTCCGGTCGGAACCGGCGCAGCACCTCGCTCGCGTGGCGCAGCGCCACCGCCGGGGCCTCACCGACGGCGAGCAGGGTGCGCAGGCCCGTGCGGAGCTCGGCCATCGTCGCCGCGGCCGCCACGCCCGAACCGGCGACGTCGCCGACCACGAGGTGCACGCGGCCCTGCGCGTCCTCGACCGCGTCGAACCAGTCGCCGCCGACGCCGGCCGCGCTGGCTGCGGGGAGGTAGCGCGCCGACAGCGTGAGCGACCCGAGCGTCGGCGGGAGCCGGGGGACGAACGCCGCCTGCAGCGTCGCGATCGCGTCGTGCTGGTGCGCGACCTCGTCGCGCAGGCGCTCGTGGAGGGCGAGCAGCTCGGCCATCCGCGCCCGCTCCGCGGTCAGGTCCTCCACGAAGGCGACCCAGCGCAGGGGTTCCTGTTCGAGCAGCGCGGCCCCGATCCGCACCGGGACCACCCGCCCGTCTCGCGTGACCTGCTCCTTCTCGTACGGGCCGGACCGGCCCGTCGCCCGCAGGACCTCGATCGCCTCCTCGTCGAGGCGCCGGTACTCCGGTGGCGTCATCGCCGACCAGTCCACCGCCCCGGACTCCAGGTCGCTCGGCTGGAGTCCCATCATCTCGAGGTAGGCGCGGTTCGCCTCCAGCACCCGCTCCTGCGTCGCGACGCTGACGCCGATCAGGTTCGCGTCCACGAGCGACCGGTACGTCTGCTCGTCCGCGGCCAGCTCCCGCCACCGCGCGGCGAGCGCCACCAGGGGCGCGGCGCCGGCGACGACCGCCCCGACCGCACCGTCCGCGGCACGCCCCGGAGCGGCGAAGCCCAGGCCGAGCACCCCCACCAGCGCGCGGGCCTCGCCGGTGCCGAGCAGGAGCGGCTCCACGAGCCAGGACCGGGTCGCGGTCGGGAGCTCGGCGAGGACCGGGAACCGCGCCTCGAGCTGCGCCCGATCGGCCACGACCACCCGCCGGCCCGTCCGCGCGGCGAGGCCGGGCGGCGTGGAGTCGTCCAGCGGGATGGAGGTCGAGCGCGTCGCCACCTCCGCCGACACGCCGTCGATCGAGCGGATGTGGAGCCGGTCTCGCTCGCGACCGAGGAGCGTCGCGCTCGAGGCGCCGACCGCGCGTGCAACGGCCGCGACCGTCGCGTGGACGGCCTGCTCCACGTCGTGCACGCCACCGAGCGCCGATGCGACCTGGACGACGGCGCTCGCGACCGCTCGGGCGTCGACCGGACCCGCGCCGTTCCCGCCGTCCCCGCCGTCCCCGCGCGGCCGTCGCTGGCTCACCGGCCGAACAGTAGAACAGCCTCGCCGGCGGCCGGCGCCTCGCGGCCCGAGTGCCGGGCGCGGGCCGCGGAGCGCCACCGCGAGCGGGTAGCTTCACGGTGTGCGGGGCGGGGACGAGGGCTCGGGTGAGGACGCGGGTCCGGAGCTCGCGCGGGTCGTGCTCCTCGGTCTGCCGGTCGCGCTCCACGAACGAGCGGTGGCGCACGCGACGACCCTTCGCCGGGAGCTGGCGCTGGTCCGCCACGCGGGCGACGCCCCGAGCGGTGCGGCGCACGCGCCGACGTCGGTCCCCGATCGCCTGCTCGCGCTGTCACAGGAGCTCGGCGTCAACTACGTCGGCTACGGCTCCAGCGAGGACCCGGTGATGCAGCAGGCCGTCGCCTCGGGCGCGGCGCGCGCGGATCTCGTGTACGACGTGCCCCGTTCGGCGGGCGAGGCGGCGCAGCGACTGCACGAGCTGCTCGACGAGGTCGACGGGTACTGCCGCAGCGGGGAGCTGGTCAGCCTGGTGACGCCGCCGGACGTCCACGCCTACCGGTCCTGGTACCTCAGCGAGTTCACGCGCCAGCTGCGCGACGGGGCGCCGCCCGAGCCCTGGACGTCGGTCGAGTCGCCGTCGGGGGGCACGCCCCGACCACCGGTCACGCACGTGGTCGTGGTCGACGACGACCTCGACCTCGAGGGTGCCGCGCACGTGCGAGGAGAGCTGGCCGAGGCGCTCGAGCGCGGCGCCACCGAGTTGCGCATCGACATGTCGCGCTGCGACTTCATCGACTCCGTGGGCATCAGCCTGCTGTTGACCACGCTGCTGCGCCTGGAGGACGCCGGCGGGCGCCTGATCGTGGTCGAGCCCACGGAACGGGTCCGCACGACCCTCCGCCACGCCGGCATCGCCGCGCTCGTCGGGCTGACGTGACGGCGCGCAGCGGGCTGGTCGAGGCGCCGCCGGTCGTCCGCCGCACGCGGAGCTCGCACGCCGCGGCTCGACCGGTGCCGGTCGCGCCCGGTGCACCGGCGCTCGGCGGGGATCGGCCGGGCCGATCGCGCCTCCACGCGCTCACCCTCGTCGTGCTCGTGGCGGGACTCGCCCTGTCGGCGCTGGGCGCGGCGAGCGCGTCGGCGGCCCACCGCTCCACCGAGCGGCGCCTCCTCGACCGGCAGACGGCCCAGGCGGCCGCCGTGCTGGGCGGTTCGGTGGCGACGGTGACGGGGGTGCTCGCCGCGGCGGCGGAGGTCGCCGGCGCCTCGGGTGGCGACCCGGGCTTGTTCGAGCAGATCATCGGGCCGCGGGTGGTGGAGGGCACGTCGTTCGTCAACGCCTCGCTGTGGGATCTCGAGGCCCGCAGCGCCGCGCCGGCACCCGTCGTCCACCTCGGCGTGCCCCCGGCGATCGAGGCGGCCGGGCCGGGCGAGGTGGCGGCGATGCTGGAGGGCGCCGCCGCCACGCCCGGGATCCACATCGTCGGCCTGTACCTCGAGCCGGCGCCCCGCCTGGCCTACGTGTACACGCCGGAGGTCCGCCCGGCGCGCTGGGCGGTCTACGTGGAGGCGCCGCTGCCCCCCGATCGCCGCAACGTCCAGCAGTCCGGCGAGGCCTTCGCGGACCTGGACTTCGCGCTCTACGTCGGGGCGACCGAGGACGACGCGGCGCTGCTCTGGTCCAGCACCCCGGACCTCCCGATCGACGGGCGGCGGTCGGTGGTGGACGTGCCCTTCGGCGATGCGGGGCTGCGGCTCGCGATGACGCCGAACCGGACGCTGGCCAGCTCCCTGTCGCAGCTCCTGCCGTGGCTCGTCGCCGCCCTCGGCACGCTCATCAGCCTGGTGGGGGCCGGCCTGACGGAGCGCCTGCTGCGCGGCCGCGATCGCGCCGTGCGGCTCGCAGCCGACAACCAGCGCCTCTTCGACGCGCAGCGCGAGGTCGCGACGACGTTGCAGCGCAGCCTGTTGCCCGACGCCGTGCCCGTCGTGCCCCACGCCCAGATCGCCGTGCGCTACTGGCCCGCGGGCGACGGCCTCGAGGTCGGCGGGGACGTCTACGACGTCTTCCCACTGGGCCGGGGCCGGTGGGGGATCATGATCGGCGACGTCTGCGGCAAGGGGGTGCAGGCGGCGGCGCTCACCGGCCTCACCCGGCACACCATCCGCGCGGCCGCCCGCCACGTGGACTCGCCGTCGGAGGTCCTGCGCTGGGTCCACGACGCGGTGCGCGCCTCGGGGCGGGAGACGTTCTGCACGGCGTGCTTCGCGGTGCTCGACGTCGCCCAGCCCGGCCCGGCGCTCGTCACGCTGTCGCTCGGCGGCCACCCGCCGCCGCTGCTGTGCCGGGCGGGCGGCGAGGCGGAGCCAGTCGGCGAGTTCGGCACCGTGCTGGGTCTCGTGCGGCCCGAGCTGCACGACGTGTCGTTCTCGATGGCCGCAGGGGACGTCCTCGTCCTCTACACCGACGGGCTGACCGACGCGCCGGGCGAGGGCGGGGTCCTGGTGGAGGACGTGGTGGCGGCACACCGGGCGGCGCCGCAGCGGTCGGCCGACGGCGTCGCGGACCGGATCGCGGAGCTCCTGTCGGAGCGGCGGCCGCTGGGCAGCGGTGACGACACCGCCCTGCTGGTGCTGCGCGTCCTGCCGGATCCCTGACCTCCAGCTCGCGCGGCCGCGGGCCTGCCGGCGTCAGGCGGCGATGGCGGTGAGGTCCGCGGCGCAGGCGCCGCAGAGGTCGCCCTCGTCGCAGCAGAACGCCGGGGGGTCGACGAGCGCCCGGTCCCAGGCGGCGAGGACGGCGCCGGGATGGCAGCCGCGCACGAAGCGGCAGGCGCGTGCGGCGAGGTCGTGGGCGGTGGTGATGGGCATGGCGGGCTCGGTCTCCGGTCGTGGGGAGCTCCGCTGTCGTGCCCGGTGCAGCGGCCGCTCAACCCTCCGGACCGGGGTCCACCACGAAGAAGGACGTGAGACCCGTCACGCGCAGGAGCTCCCGGAGGGGCGCCGACGATGCCCGGATGACGAGGCGAGCACCCCGGTCGGCTGCGTCCCGTGCGGTGACGATCAGCTCGCGCAGCCCGCCGGAGTCGACGAAGGTGACCGCGCTCGCGTCGAGCACGACGTCCGCGGCGGCGGGCAGGGAGCGGACGACGGCGCGGAACGCGGCCGCCGAGTCGTAGTCCAGGTCCCCGGCGAGGCGCACCGCGTCGCCGTCCCTCGTGACGCGCAACGGCGCCCCCGTCTCCTGGTGCAGGTCCTCGATCACGCTCCCAGCCTCGCCCTCGCGCCCCGGCGCTGCGCCTGCCACACGGACCTTCCTGCGTGGTTCGTCTGCATCAGCGCCGCCGAGCACGTGTCGGCCGGAGCTCAGCGCAGGTCGCGGCGGAGCACCCCGCGCGACGGCCACCTGCGGAGGTGGGGTCGCAGCCCCGACGGCGCTGCGCCCGGACGGCGCCGGCACGAGCCGGCTCGTGAGGCGGCACGGGGCGCTGGCCGGGTGCACGATTCGACGGCGCCGCTCGGGCCGAGCACGGCGGCGAGGAGGTCCGAGAGGTCGGCGTCGTCGAGCGGCTGCAGGCCGCGGAGGTCCGCGACCAGCGCGCGCTCGCCGCTCTGCCGGGGCCGCCCGGGCCCTCGCAGCAGCGCCCACCAGACCCGCAGCGCACGCCGCCGGTCTCCTGCCGTTGACGATCCCTCGCTCACCCGTCGACCTCCTCGGCGGCTGCACCACCGGCGCCGTCCTCGGCGCGGTGACCCACCGGAGTGATCGTGCGGGACGCGGCGGCCCGCGCCAAGAGGCGGAGGCACCGCAACGGGGGTACGGCTGCATCAGGCGGGGGAGCGGGAGGCGCGCCGCGTTGCGGTCGGCGCCCCGCCGGGTACCGGGCGCGCATGCCGCCGGACGTCCGCCCACTGCCGGAGCTCGTCGTGGCCGGCGAGGTCGCCATGGTCACCACGATCACCGTCGACGGACGTCTGACGAGCCGGCCGCTCACGATCGCCGGGGTCGACGACCACGACGTGAGGTTCCTCATCGACGCGCACGCCGCGTGGGCGTCGGAGATCGGCGGCCTCCCCAACGTGAACGTCGCGGTCGGCGCCTGCGGGAGCGACGACTGGGTCTCGCTCACCGGTCGCGCCACGATCGCGCAGGACCCGGTGGAGATCGACCACCTCTGGGGACCCGCGGCGGAAGCCTTCTTCACGGACCGGCACGACCCGCGCCTCAGCGTGCTGCGGGTGCGCGTGGAGGGCGGCGAGTACTGGAGCAGCCCCGGGGGCGGGCCGGTGGGTCGGCTGCTCTCCAGGGTCGGTGCGACACCGGCCGCCGGCTCCGGCGGGGCGGGTCCCCTCGCGGTCTAGCGGTTCCGTCGCGTCGCACGACTCGGATCACCACCGGGGTCGGTGCTCAGATGGCGGCGAGCCGAGGGGGGCTCGCGGACCGGCGGGACCCGCCGGACCGGACAGCGACAGGGGGAACGTGATGCGACGAGGACGGATGCTCACCGCCGTCGGCTTGGCCGCGGTGCTGGGCCTGACGGCAGCGGCGTGCGGCGACGACGACGACGATGCCGGTGGCGAGTCGCCGGCGCCCGCCGCGACGACGGCCGCCGGTGGCGAGGACACGGCCACCACGCAGGCCGCCGAGACGACCGAGGCCGCGGCCACGACCGATGGCGGCGACGACGCGTCGTCGACCACCGCGTCGGGCTCGCCCGGCGGCGGCGGCGGCGACGTCGAGGTCGACTGCGCGTCGGGCGCGGACGAGTCGCTCGACGCCGAGTACGGCACGGGTGCCGGCTGGCTCGCGTGGGCGATCGCCTGCGGCAACGAGGCCCCGATGAAGGCAGAGGGCGACCCGATCGTGCTCGGCATCCAGAACCCCGAGGGCGACCCGGCCGGTTCGTTCCCCGAGTTCACGGTCGGGTTCCGCGCCGCCGTGGACTACATCAACAACGAGCTCGGCGGCATCGGCGCCGACTACGAGGCCGGCACGCCGGGGCGGCCGATCCAGCTCGAGGTGTGCAACATGGCCATCGCACCGGCGGACTCGCAGCGGTGCGCCAACGAGCTGGCGTCGAAGGACGTCTTCGTGGCCGTGTCGTCGATCAACTTCTTCGGCAACCACTTCCCGGTGCTCACCGGGGCGGGGATCCCGTCGGTCGTGACCTCGCCGGTGACGGCGGCGGACTTCACCACCGAGGGCGTCTACGCCATCGGTGGCGGCGGCGGCTGCCTCGGGCAGCACACCGGCCTGGTGGAGTTCGTCACCAACGACCTCGGCAAGCGCAAGATCGCGGTGCCGTGGGCCGACACGCCTCCCGGGGTCTTCTGCTACCACGACCTGGAGAAGAAGCCGCTCAACGTGCTGAACGGCACCACCGAGTCCACCTCGAGCGCGGCGGGCACGATGCCCGAGCTGACCCACATCGGCGTGCCGATCAAGCCGGGTCAGGCGGACATGACGGCGCAGATCACGCAGGTCCTCGACTTCGAGCCGGACGGCATCATCTTCTCGGCGCAGGGCGCCGACTGCTGGACCCTCGTCGCCACGCTCGCCCGCCTCGGGTGGAGCGCCGACGAGATCCCGCTGGTGCTGTCGGGCGCCTGCATCGACACCGCGGCCGCGATGGAGGCGGGCGAGGCCGCCGAGGGCATCTACTTCGTCGGCTCGCCCATCCAGGAGCCGAGCGCCCTCCAGGGGATGCAGAAGCTCGAGGGCATGACCCTGCTCGAGAAGGCCGACGCCTACGGCGGCGCGGAGGCGGTGACCAAGGGCTTCGGCGCGAACGGCTTCGTGTCCGCGATGTTCATCTGGCAGATGATGTCCGAGGCGTCGGAGGGCGATCCCGCCTCGCTCACCCGGGAGGCCTTCACCGAGGCGATGGCCGCGACCTCCGAGCACCACGCGTTCGGGAACACGCCGATGAGCTGCGCGGACGCGATCGAGCCGTACACCTCGGTGTGCAACTCGCTGTCGACGGTGACGCAGTGGGACGGCGAGAACTACATCCCGCAGCGGGAGAACTTCTCCGGCGTCTACCTGATCGAGGGAACCGAGCTCGACTTCGGCAACTGATCGGGGCGGCCGTCGGGGACGGAGGGCTCACCGGCGCCCGACGGCCTCGACGGCCGCGGGGACGTAGGCCCCGCCGAACTTGATCGCGTGCACCACGAGCGGCGCGATCTGGTGGAGCGACACCCGCTCACGCCACCCGGGCGTGAGCGGGTGGGCCTCGTCGTAGGCGCGGAAGCAGGCGTCGGAGAAGCCCCCGAACAGCGACATCATCGCGAGGTCGAACTCGCGGTGGCCGCCGTGGGCCGCCGGGTCGACGAGCCAGCTGCGCCCGGAGGTGTCCACGATCCGGTTCCCGGCCCACAGGTCGCCGTGCAGGCGTGCGGGCGGCTGCCCGTCGTCGAGCCGGTCGAGCCGGCCGGCGAGCTCCTCGAGCGCCGCCACCGTCGAGGTCGGGAGGGCGCCCGAACCCCGGGCGAGGCGGGCCAGCGGGAGGAGGCGGTTCGCCGCGTACGCCTCCGCCCAGCGCTCGTACGGCTCGTTCGGGAGCCCCCGGCTACCCGTCGGCCGGCGGTCCGACCGCCCGAAGGCGGGCGCCCCGGCGTCGTGGAGCGCGGCGAGCTGCCGCCCGAGGTCCGCGTCGGTCGCGGGACGTGCCGGCCCTCGCTCGATCCACGTGAGGACGAGGAACGCCGGCCCGCCGTCCGTGCCGGCGTGCGCCGCGAGCACCTCGGGGACGTGCACGGCGCCGGCCTCGCGCAGCCAGGTGAGGCCCCACGCCTCGGTGTCGACGGCGGCGCGATCCCCCGGCGGCGACTTCGCGAACACCCGTCGGCCGTCGGCGAGATCGACACGGACGGCTCGCGCCACGTCGCCGCCGGCGACGGCGGCCGCCGCGACCACCTCGCTGCCCAGGGCGATCCCGACGGCCTCGGCGAGGCGCCGGTCGGCGGTCATCCCGGGCGGATCGAGGCCGCGAGCCGGATCAGGTGCCGCCCGCCCGCCGGCCCGCCGTCAGCAGCGTCCCCGCGGCGACGGCGCTCCACAGCGCGACCACGACGAGCGCGATCGCAGCGATCGTCGGCACGTCGAACGCGACGAGCAGCACCAGGGCGGCGACCGCGACCGCCGCCCAGCAGACCGCGACCGCGCGGATGTGCGCGCGGGTGAGGTTGCGCCGCCCTGACGAGGTCACGCCCCATCATCGCGCTCGGCGTCGTCGATCGTCCGGTCGTCGCCCGCCGCGCCGCCGGCGCGGCGGGCGAACTTCTCGATCGGCCGGTCCGGATCGGCCTCCGGTCGGTGCCCGGGCGCGCTGCCCTCCGGCACCGGCCCCAGGCCGTCGTGCGCCTGCTGCTGACGCGGGTCCACGTCGCTCGAGGTCGCGTTGTCGCCCACGGTGTTCTCGCCGCTGCGGCGGATCTCGGGCTGGCCCATGGTGTCCTCCTCGGTCGTCTGGCCGGGGCGCGCCGCCGGCGCGCGTCACCGTGCCCGGTCGGCCCCGGCGCGAGACGGCGGCGCCGCCGTCGTTTCGTCGTGGGTGACGGCGGGAACGGACGGGTGCAGCGTGAACAGGCGTGGCACTCCGTGACGGCGCCGCTGCCCACCCCCTGGAGGAGAAGCCATGAAGCGATTGGCGATGGGCGCAGCCCTCGTGCTATCGGTCCTCGGCGGAGCCGCGTGCTCGGACGACGACGACGACGGGGACCTCGACGTCGACGTGACGGTGCCGGACGTGAGCCTGCCGGACGTGACGGTGCCGGACGTGAGCCTGCCCGACGTCACGGTGCCGGACGTGAGCGTGCCGGACGTGGACGTGTCCGTGCCCGACGTGGACGTGTCCGTCGGTGAGGGCGACGTCGACGTCGACACCACCGACTGACGGCGGCGCGCTCAGCGGCGCTCGGTCGTCGCGCGCAGCACCGGGAGCTGCGCGAGGCGCTCGAGCGCGCTGACCGTCGAGCGCATGGCATCGGCCGGCACCGGGCGGCTGATCAGGTAGCCCTGCGCCTTGTGGCAGCCGAGGTCCTTCAGCACCTGCATCTGGTGCAGCGTCTCGACGCCCTCGGCCACCAGGTCGAGCCCGAGCGAGGTGCCCATCGCGATGATCGTGCGCACCAGCGACCGGTCGCTCGGGCTGTCGGCCACGCCGTGCACGAAGGCGCGGTCGATCTTCAGCCGCTGCAGCGGGAACCGCTGCAGCAGCGACAGCGACGAGTACCCCGTCCCGAAGTCGTCCAGCGCGACCCGGACCCCCAGCGCCTTGAGGCGCTGCAACGTCGCGAGCGCCAGCTCGGGCTCGGAGATCATCACGCTCTCGGTGATCTCGAGCCACACGAGCGACGGGTCCACCCCGGAGCGGACCAGCGCCTCGCTCACGATCGACGGGAAGCTGGGATCCGCCAGCTGCCGCGGCGAGACGTTCACGGACATCGTCGCCCCCGACGAGCACACGCCCTCGTCGATCCACGTCCGGAGCTGCGTCAACGCCTCGAGCAGCGCCCACGAGCCGATCGGCACGATCGTGCCCGTGTCCTCCGCGATCGGGATGAACTCGTTGGGCGCGACGATCGTGCCGTCGCCCTGCTGCCAGCGCATCAGGGCCTCGAAGCCGACGACGTCGCCGGTGCCCAGGTCGAGGATCGGCTGGTGGAAGAGCCGCAGCTCACGCCGATCGAGCGCGCGGTAGAGCGCGGTCTCCACCGCGAGGCGGTGCGCGACCCGCTCGTGCATCGACTCGTCGTAGAAGGCCATGCAGTTCCGGCCCGCGTCCTTCGCCCGGTACATCGCCGTGTCGGCGTGCCGGAGCAGGTCCTCGGGGCTGGTGCGGGTGCTGGGGCTCATCGACGCGATGCCCACGCTGGCGGTGACGAACACGTCGCCCTGGCTGAGCGGCAGCGGCTCCCGGAAGATGGCGAGCAGCCGGTCCGCGAGGACCGACGGCGTGTCCTCGCCCGGCACCGGGTCCAGCACGACGTACTCGTCGCCCGAGAGCCGGGCGACGACGGCCCGCGGCGGCACCGCGTGCACCAGCCGCTCGGCCACGGTGCGCAGCACCTGGTCGCCCGCCGCGTGGCCGAGGCTGTCGTTGATGTTCTTGAACCGGTCGAGATCGACGAAGTAGAGCGTCGGGCGCTGCGTGCCGCGCCAGGAGTCCTGCAGGCACTCGTTGATCCGCTCGAGCAGCACCGCCCGGTTGGGGAGCCCGGTCAGCGGGTCGGTCTGCGCGCTGTGGAGCAGCTCGGCCTGCGCGGCGCGGGTGGTCTGCACGGAGTGCAGGACGCGCAGCGTGACGGCGCCGGCGAGGACCACGGCCGACAGGGAGCGGACGACCTTGTCCGCCGTGCCGTGGGGCTCGGCGAGGGCGAGGACGACGAGCGGGAACACGAGCGACGACGTGGTCACGATCAGGCGCCCGAGCGCACGCCCCGCGGGGGGCGCGAGCTGCGGGGTCATGAGGGTCGAGACGCTCGGGTGGAGGAAGCCGGCGGCGGCCGTCGTGTACGCGACGATGTAGAGCGCCATCGCGAACCGCAGCGCGCCGTCGCCGACGTGACCGGCCTCGGTGAGCGCGTACAGCAGGTCCGCTCCGAGGCTCACCATGATCGCCACGGACAGGAACCACACGGCCGCCGGCTTCGTGCTCTCCGTGAACAGCAGCAGCGCGATGAAGAACAGGGTGACGGACGCGGCCGGCTGGTAGAAGCTGTTCGCGACCGCCAGGAAGGTCTCGTCGTCGAGCTCGAGGCGTGGCTGGACGAGGGTCACCCACGCGACGATCCAGCTCCCGAGGCCGACGATCAGCCCGTCGCCGAACACGCTCTCGCCCGCGTTGCCGTGGCGGGCGCGGAACAGCTGGTCGAGGCCGAGGATGAGGCACGTGGTGCCCGCGAGCGACAGCATGGTCGCGAGCAGCTGCGCGCCGGAGGCGTCGTCGCCGATGCCCTCGACGACCGTCGCGGCGACGTAGCACCCGCCGATCGCGGACACGATCCCCGTGAACGCGGCGTCGATCGCGCGGCGGCGGGCGGCGAGGATGACGGCTCCGACCAGCGTGCAGGCGGCGAGCACGTACGCCGGGTCGGCGAGGTCCGGGGCAGCCGCGGCCGCGAGCGCGAGCAGGCCGCCGACGGCGACGACCAGCCAGCTCGCCGTGCTCTCCTCCCGCCTCATGTGCCTCCTGTCGAGCGCGCGTGCTCGCCGCGTCCGCGTCGCGACCATCCACCAGCTGCCTCGGCCGAGTTCGTAACCTACCGCTGCGTCAGGTCCAACACAAGCCGTGACCACGTGCGCGCCGTGCGTCGAGCCTCCGCCGAGGCGACCGCCGGCCGCACCCCACGGCAGGGGAGGTGCGCCATCCACGTCACCCGTCACGCCGGCCTCACGGATCCGCGGATGCGCGAGCGGATGTGGGAGCTGTACGAGCTCGCGTACCGCCGGACCGCCGAGGCCACCCCGACGCACGAGCTGCTGTACCGCCACGAGTTCGACGAGCTCCTGGCCGACCCGACGAACCGTCTGTGGGTGCTCTGGGACGACGCCGCGCCGGTGGCGTCGACGCTGATCGCGACCGACATCACCTCGACGCGCTACCTGAGCGGGCCGTGGTTCGAGCGTCACCACCCCGAGCGGGCGCGCCGGTCGCTCGTGCACTACATCATGTGGGTCGTCGTGCACCCCGCGCACGCGGCGACCGGCGCGCTCGTGCGGCTGGCCCGCGAGACGCTGGCGGTCGAGGCCGCCGAGGGCGCGCTGCTGGTGTTCGACGCACCCGAGATCAACCAGCCGAGCGCTCGCGGCGGGCTCGCGGAGATGATGCGCCGCCTGGCGACGATGGTCGCGGAGCGTGCCCGGGTCGACCAGATCACCGTGCAGCGCTACTACGCCGTGGACTTCCCGGCCGGGGCGCACGGCGCGCCGGCGCGCGACCTCGAGCTGGCGGGCGGCGAGCGGGTGGTCGCGCCGGGCGAGCTCAGCCGGCGCCAGCGCGGCTCCGCGGGTGAACCCGCTCCTCGCCCGGGTGGCACTGCAGCGGGCGCTCGGACTTCAGGGGTGGATTCGCTACCCTGACGAGCAGCATGTCTCCGTCCGGCGCTGCCGCATGACCCCGGCCACCTCCACGTCCACCGTCGTCGTGCCGGGACCCCACCTGATGCCCGCGCTCACCGGACCCCGCGACGTCTTCCTCCGCCAGATCGAGACGGCCTTCCCCGACGTCGAGATCGTCGTCCGCGGCAACGAGCTGCAGTTCGCGGGTGCCGACGCCCAGCGGGTGGCGGGCCTCGTCGAGGAGCTCGTCCTCCTGCTGCAGCGTGGCCAGCACCTCGACGAGGCGAACCTCCGGCGCTCGATCGAGATGGTCCGCCACGACGAGCGGCCGAGCGTGGTGTTCACCGACGACATCGTCCGGGGCGCCCGCGGCCGGGCGGTGCGCCCGAAGACCGCGGGGCAGAAGCGCTACATCGACGCCATCCGCTCGAACGTCATCACCTTCGGCCTCGGTCCCGCCGGCACCGGCAAGAGCTGGCTCGCCGTCGCGATGGCGGTGCAGGCGCTGCAGGCGAAGCAGGTGCAGCGGATCATCCTCACGCGCCCGGCGGTCGAGGCGGGGGAGCGGCTGGGCTTCCTGCCGGGCGACCTCATGGCGAAGATCGACCCGTACCTCCGACCGCTGTACGACGCGCTCTACGACATGGTCGAGGCCGAGGGCGCGCAGAAGCTCATCGAGCGCCAGGCCGTCGAGGTCGCCCCGCTCGCCTTCATGCGCGGCCGCACGCTCAACAACAGCTTCATCATCCTCGACGAGGCCCAGAACGCGACCCCGGAGCAGATGAAGATGTTCCTGACGCGGATCGGGTTCGAGTCCAAGGTCGTCGTCACCGGCGACACGACGCAGATCGACGTGCCGGACGGACGCAGCGGGCTGCTCGGCCTCGAGCGCGTGCTGTCGGGCATCGAGGGCCTGAGCTTCGTGCACCTCACGGCGAGCGACGTCGTGCGGCACCGCATCGTCGCCGACATCGTCGCCGCCTACGAGCAGGCCGCCGACGCCACCGCCGGCGCGCGGCCCGCCGGGCGAGCGGCGGGCGGCCGTCGTGGATGAACCTCCGCGACCTCGCGTGGCCCGCCGCGCGAAGGTCGGCGGCGAGGGCGATCCCGAGGTCTTCTGCGCCGACGAGCAGGGCGACGTCGAGATCGACCTCGTGCGCTGGCACGACCTGGCGCTCGCGGTCCTCCTCGACGAGGGCGTGCGGGGCCTGGCGGAGCTGTCGGTGCTGTTCGTGGCGGAGGACGAGATCGCCGCGCTGAACCTCGACCACATGGGCGCGACCGGTTCCACGGACGTGCTCGCGTTCCCGATCGACGCGCACGACGTGACCCAGCTCGTCGTGCCCGGCGGCGCCACCCGCGGGCCGGACCGCGCGCCCGCCGACCCCGGCGACCTGCCGCTCCTGCTCGGCGACGTCGTGATCTGCCCGGCGGTGGCCGCACGCCAGGCCCCCGACCACGCCGGCACCGTCGACGACGAGCTGGCGCTGCTCGTCGTGCACGGCATCCTCCACGTCCTCGGCCACGACCACGCCGAGGCGGCGCCGGCCGCGGCGATGCGCGAGCGGGAGCTCGCCCTGCTCGAGGCGCACCACTGGCACGGCCCCGCCCCGGCCGGCTTCCGACAGGAGCAGACGTGATCGCCAGGCTGACGACCACCGACCTGTGGCTCCTCGTCATCGTCCTCGTCCTCCTCGTCATCCTGGTGTTCCTCGCCGCCGCGGAGATGGCGCTGTCACGGATGACCAAGCCCAAGGCGGCCGCGATGGCCGACAAGGGCATGCGCGCCGGGCGCGCCCTCGAGCGGCTCGTCGAGGACGAGGAGCGCTGGGTCAACCCGCTCCTGCTCACCGTGAACATCTGCCAGACGGTGCAGGCCACGCTGACGGGCATCGTCGCCGGCCGGGCCTTCGGCCCCGCCGGCGTCGCCATCGGCGTGGTGCTCAACGTGCTCGTCTTCTTCGTCCTCGCGGAGGCCGTGCCGAAGACCTACGCGGTGCTCTACACCGAGCGCGCCGCGCAGGTGACGGCCCGGCCGACGCTCGCGCTGATCCGCTTCCCCCCGCTGCAGGTCATCTCGCGCGGCCTGATCGGCCTGACCAACGTGATCGTGCGCGGGAAGGGGCTCGAGAAGGGGCCGTTCGTCTCGGAGCAGGAGCTGCTCGGCATCGTGGAGGCCGCCGCGGACGACGAGGTGATCGAGCACGAGGAGCGCCAGCTCATCGAGAGCATCATCGAGTTCGGCGACACCGTCGCCCGCGAGGTCATGGTCCCCCGCCCCGACATCGTCACCGTCGAGCACGACGCGAGCGTCACCGAGGCCCTCGACGTCGCCATCGAGCACGGCTACAGCCGCCTGCCCGTGCTCGGCCCCGGCGAGGAGGACGACATCGTCGGGCTCGCGTTCACCAAGGACCTCATGCGCGCCGAGCGCGAGGGCGGCGGGGGGCGCTCGGTGCACGACTTCGTCCGCACCGTGCGGTTCATCCCGGAGAACAAGCCGGTCGCGCGGCTCATGCGCGAGATGCAGGCGGAGAAGTTCCACCTCGCCATCGTCGCCGACGAGTACGGCGCGATCGCCGGGCTGATCACGCTCGAGGACTGCCTCGAGGAGCTCGTCGGCGAGATCATGGACGAGTACGACGTCGAGGGGGCGGAGGTGCAGCGGCTCACCGACGGCGACTACCTCGTCGACGGGGGGATCAGCATCGGCGACCTGAACGACCTCCTCGAGCTCCGCCTGCCGGACGAGGACTGGGACACCCTCGGCGGCTTCATCTTCGGCACCCTCGAGCACGTGCCGGAGCGGGGCGAGTCGGTGACCCGCGACGGGTGGCGGTTCACGCCGGTCGAGATGAAGGGGCGCAGGATCGTGCGCGTGAAGGTGAGCGTCGTCGCCGGCGCCGAGCCGCGGGACCGGGACGAGGCCGGCGCGTCGGCGCCGTCCAGGAACGGGGCCGCTGGGTAACGTCGGCGGATGGACATCCGACTCGACGGCAAGGTCGCGCTCGTCACGGGCGCCTCGAAGGGGATCGGGCGGGCCGTCGCGGCCCAGCTCGCCCGGAGCGGTGCGAGCGTCGTGCTCAGCTCGCGCAAGCTCGACCAGCTCGAGGCGGCGGCGGCCGAGATCGACGCGGAGGTCGGACCCGGCCGCACGGCCGTCATCCCCGCGAACGCCGGTGACGTCGACGCCGGCGTCGCCTGCGTCGCGGCCACGATCGAGCGCTTCGGGAGCCTCGACGTCCTCGTCAACAACGCCGCCACGAACCCCTACTTCGGCCCGACCCTCGGGGTGGACGGTGCCCGGTTCGACAAGACGTTCCAGGTCAACCTGCGCGGCCCGCTGTTCTGGAGCCAGGCCGCCTGGGAGGCGTCGATGCGGGAGCGCCCCGGCGTCATCGTCAACATCGCCTCCGTCGGCGGCCTGCGCGCCGAGGCCGGGCTCGGCGTCTACAACCTCACGAAGGCGGCGCTGATCCACCTCACCCGCCAGCTCGCGTCCGAGCTCGGCCCGAGCCGGGTGGTCGGGGTCGCCCCGGGCCTCGTGCAGACCGACTTCGCCGCGTTCCTCGTCGACAACTTCGGCGAGCGGCTCGCGTCGCAGCTCCCCCTCCGCCGCCTCGGCGAGCCGACGGACATCGCGAACCTCGTCACGTTCCTGGCGTCACCGGCGGCGAGCTGGATCACCGGCGAGACGTACGTGATCGACGGCGGGGCCGGCGTGCGCGGCGCGGCGTCCTAGTCGAGCAGCTCGTCGCGCTCGAGCGACACCGGCGTGTCGTCGACGAGCGCGCGAGCGGGGCCCGACGCCGCGCGTGCGCGGGCGTCGTGCTGCGCCCGCGCGAGGGCGGCGGTCGTCACCTGGCGCATCGCGACGAGCAGCGCGACGGCGACGAAGGCCGCGCCGACGAAGTAGGTGGCGCGCAACCCGAGGTGCGTCGCCACGATCCCGCCGATGACGGAGCCGATGGGCAGCGTGCCCCAGCCGAACCACCGGTAGACGCTGTTGACGCGCCCGAACAGCTCCGGCGGCACGACCTGCTGGCGCAGCGACACCGTCACGACGTTCCACGTCGTCGCCGCCAGCGACTCGATCGCGACCATCAGCGCCACGAACCACGTGACGGGGTGGATCCCGACGGCGAGCAGGGTGCAGATCCAGGTGACCAGCGCCCCGTGGATCGCCGCCGTCGGCCCGACCCGTGCCACGATCCGGTCGCCGACGAGGCCGCCGAGCACGGCGCCGATCCCCATCACGGCGAGCAGCAGGCCGAAGCCGCGCTCGCTCACGCCGAGCCGCTCCTGCGCGAACAGCACGAACACGGCCTGGGGGATCTGGAACCCGAGGTTGCTGAGGCCGAGCGCGATCGCGAGGCTCCGCAGCATCCGGTGCCGCCACAGCCAGCCGAGGCCGTCGCGGACCTCGGCCGCGAGCGAGGTCCGGGGCGCCGTGCTGCCCTCGTGGGGGTCGAACCGCCCGCGCAGCGGCATGATCAGGCAGACGGCCACGGCGAAGCTCGCGGCCTGGAACCCGAACGGGATCCAGATCGCGGCACCGAACAGCACGCTGCCGAGCGGGGTGCCGAGGAACGTGTTCGCCACCGTCTCGGCCGCGTACCGGCGGCCGTTGGCCTTCTCGAGCAGGTTCGGCTCCACGATCGCGGGGAGGATCGCCTGCGACGTGTTGTCGAAGAACACCTCGGCGATCCCGAGCAGGAGCGCGACAACCCACAGCATCCAGATCTCGGTCAGGTCCAGGGCGACGACGATCGCGAGGCCGCCCACGAGCAGCGCCCGGAACGTGTCCGCGGCCAGCAGGATGCGCTTGCGGTCGGCCCGGTCGATGAGACCGCCGATCGGCAGCGACAGCAGCAGCCACGGCAGCGCGGCGGCGGCGGCGACGAGCGAGATCGCGGTCTCGTCGCGGGTGAGGCGGGCCGCGAGCAGGGGGAGCGCGACGAGGAAGACGCCGTCGCCGAGGTTCGAGATGGTGCTCGCGGCCCACAGCCGCCAGTACGACGGCGGGAGGCGGGCCGGGTCCCCTGCGGGCGCGGACGTCACGACCGGCGCACCTGCCCCCTCCGCCGGGGCGAGGTGCTCACGTCGCGTCCCCCTCGAGGCGGGCGAACGCGCCCGGCAGGTCCGGGTACCGGCGCGTCGACGCGCCGCCGTCCACCAGGTGGAGCCCGCCGGAGACGAAGGTGGACTCGGGTCCGGCGAGGAACGCCACCAGCGACGCCACGTCCTCCGGCTGCGCGAAGCGGCCGAGCGTCGTGTTGTCGACGAACTCCTCCACCACGCCCGGCACCGCCCAGAACGCGGCGGTGGCCGCGGTCTCGACGAGCCCGGGTGCGACGCAGTTGACGCGGATCCCGCGGGTGCCGAGCTCCATCGCCGCCACCTTCGTGAGCATGGCGACCCCGGCCTTCGCCGCGCAGTACGCCGCCATGCCCGCCGAGGGCTGGATGGCGTTGAGGGACGAGACGGTGATCACCGACCCCCCGTCGCGCACCACGCGGCCGGCGTGCTTCACGGTCAGGAAGACGCCCGTGAGGCACAGGTCGATGATCTGCTGCCACTCCTCGAGCGGGTGGTCGACGAGCGGCGCGTAGGCGCCCCGGCCCGCGTTCGCGACCGCGACCGCCACGGGGCCGGTCCGCTCCGCGACCTCGGCGAGCGCGGCGACCGACGCCTCGTCGGTGACGTCGCAGGTCACGGGGACGACGGCGGACCCGAGGACCTCCGCGAGCGAGCGGAGCCCGTCCGCGTCGATGTCGCCCGCGACGACCGTGGCGCCGTCGTGCACGAGCCGGACGGCGATCGCGCGACCGATCCCCGACGCGGCGCCGGTGACCATCGCGACCTCGCCGTGCAGCGGCCGGCCCCGCTCACCGGGGTCGGCCTGGTCGGTGCTCGGGCCCATGGGGGCCAGACGCTATCCGCGGGGGAGCAGGCGGTGACGCTCCACCTTTCCCGACGCCGTGCGGGGCAGCGACGCCACGTGGCGCACCTCCTTCGGCGCCGCGAACGCCGGCAGCGCGGCGCGGACGTGATCCCGCAGAGCGCCGAGCGACGGGGGGCGCCCCACCTCGGCGGGCACGACGACGGCGACGACGCGCGCACCCCAGTCGTCGTCCGCGACGCCGACGACCGCCACCTCCCGCACGTCGGGGTGCGTCGCGAGCACCCGTTCGACCGCATCCGGCCACACCTTCTCGCCGCCGGTGACGATCACGTCCCCGCGGCGCCCGTCGACCTGCAGGCGGCCGTCCGGCAACCACGATCCGGCGTCGTCGGTGTGGAACCACCCGTCGGCGTCGAGCGCCGGCCGCTCCACGGCGCCGTCCTCCCGCACGTCGCGGTAGCACCGCAGCAGCATGGGCGCACGGAGCAGGATCTCCCCGTCCGGCGCGAGGCGCAGCTCGACGCCGTCGAGCGGTCGGCCGTCGTACACCACGCCGCTACCGCTCTCGGTCATGCCGTAGGTGGCGATCGCGTTCGGCGGGCGGTCCTCGGGCGGGCGCCCGCCGCCGAGCAGGATCCGCCGGAACAGCGACGGGTCGATCCGTCGCAGCGCCGCGGTCACGAGCGAGACGAGGGTGCAGCCGGCTCGGGCGGCCGCGGTGACGGCGGCCTCGTCGAAGCCGGGCAGCACCGTCAGGGGGGTCCGCGTGTGCAGCGCCCTCGTCACGACGGCCAGGCCCCCGACGTGCGCGAGGGGCAGGCACGCCAGCCACCGGTCACCTGCGTCGACACCGAGGCGGCGGCTGGAGGCGACGGCCGACGCCGCGACCGCGTCGTGGGTGAGGACGACGCCCTTCGGCCCCCCGGTCGTGCCGCTCGTCGGCACCACCAGCGCGTCGCCGTCCGCCGTGGCGACGCCCCCGAGTCGCCGCTCGCCGTCCGCGTCGACGATCGCCGTCGGGCGGAGGGCGTCGAGCAGGCGGGCGCGCGCCGGTCCGGGAAGGCGCGGATCGAGCGGGAGCACCGCGGCGCCGCGCTCCCAGGCGCGCTGGAGCCCGCGGACGAAGGCCGCACCTCCGGGCAGGTCGAGCGCGACGACGTCGGCCACGGCTGGAGGCTACGCGTGCCGGTGGTGCCAGACTCCCGCCCGTGCCCGCGCCCGCTGTGAACCGTTGGGTGGTCGGAGCCCGCGTGCGCACGCTGCCCGCGTCCGTCGTCCCCGTGGCGCTCGGCGCCGCCGTGGCCGTCGGCGAGGGCGGGGCGCGGTGGTGGACGGTGCCGCTCGCGGCGCTCGTCAGCCTCGCGCTGCAGGTGGGCGTCAACTACGCCAACGACTACAGCGACGGCGTGCGCGGCACGGACGACGTGCGCGTCGGCCCGCCCCGGCTGGTGGCGAGCGGCCTCGCCGCCCCCGCGGCGGTGAAGCGCGCCGCGTTCGCCGCGTTCGGCGTCGCGGCCGCAGCCGGACTCGTGCTGGCGGCGGTGACCACGTGGTGGCTCGTGCTCGTCGGGATCGCGAGCGTGCTGGCCGCCTGGGGCTACACCGGTGGGCCGGCCCCGTACGGCTACCTCGGTCTCGGCGAGGTCTTCGTCTTCGTCTTCTTCGGCCTCGTCGCGACCGCCGGCACCACCTACGTCGTCGTCGAGCGGTTGCCCGCCGTGACCTGGATCCTCGGCGCCGGCGCGGGCGCGCTCGCGTGCGCGCTGCTCGTCGTGAACAACCTCCGCGACGTCCCGACGGACCGCCTGGCCGGCAAGCGGACCTCGGCGGTGCGCCTGGGCGAGGCGCGGACGCGCGTGCTGTACGTCGTGCTACTCGCCGTCGCCGGCGCGGCGGCCGTGGCGGCGGCCGCGGCGGGCCGCGAGGGCGCGGCCGCTGGGGTGCTGGCGCTGGCGGTGGCGGTGCCGCCCGTGCGGGCGGTGCGCTCGGGTGCCGCCGGTCGCGACCTCGTGCCCGTGCTCGGCGCGACGGGGCGCGTGCAGCTGGTCTACGGCGTGCTCGTCGCCGCGGGTGTCGCGCTCAGCTGACGATCGACGTCGCGGTGCGGGTCGCCCGCAGCCAGATCTCGAGCCGGCCGAGCACCTGCGCCGGCTGCTGCAGATGGGCGGCGTGGCCCGCGTGGTGGACGGTCGCGAAGGTCCCGTCCGGCACCGTCGCCGCGACCCGCTCGGCGATCGCCTGGAACTTGTCGTCGCGGTCGCCGCTCATCGCGAGCACCGGCATGCTCAGCTCGACGAGGCGGTCCCACAGCGGGACCTGGCTGCCCGTGCCGCACAGCCGCAGGCTGGCGGCGAGGCCGGAGGCCGTGTTGCGGAGCCGGTCCCGGCGCTCCTCGTCGTCCAGCTCCAGCCCGGCGAACAGCGGCTGGGCGGTCCACTCGTCGAGGAACCGCTCGACGCCGACGTCGAGCAGGTGCGTCGCCAGGCGCTCGTCGGCGGTGCGCCGTGCCGCACGCTGGTCGTCGTCCTGGATGCCGGGGTCCGCGCCGAGCAGCGCGAGGCGCTCGACCACGTGGGGGTACATGACGGCGAGGTGCAGGCAGACGCGCCCGCCGAGCGAGTACCCGACGTACGTGGCGGTGCCCGCCGTCGCGGCGAGCAGGTCCGCCGTGCGGCGGAGGTCGGCGCGCACCGCGGCCGAGCCGCCGTGACCGGGCAGGTCGACCAGGACCACCTCGAAGCGGAGCGCCGCGAGGCGCTCCGCGACGTGCTGCCAGGAGCGGCCGGTCTGGGTGAACCCGTGCACGAACACCACGCGCGGCCCGCGACCGCACCGTCGCGCCTCGAGCGGGCCGGCGAGCCGGTGCCACCCGGGAGCCGGCGCCGCGCTCGTCGTCACGACGGGGCGGTGGTGCCGGCGCGGGCGGCGGTGCGCCGCAGCACCTGCACGAACACGTCCGTGTCCTGCGCCCCGGGGATCGTCCAGGCGGTGCCGGTGCCGCTCGCTGCGCCGTCGCCCGGCAGGTGCACGACGTACGTGGGCACGGCGGTGATCTCGCCGTCGTGCGCGCGGCGCAGCTCGGCCTGCACCTCGGCCACGCCGTCGGCGCTGTCGAGGAACGCCCGGACGCGGCCGCGCTCCAGGCCGACGTCGGCCGCGCATCCGGACAGCACGTCGGGGTCGCCGACGTCGAGGCCGTCGACGAAGTACGCCTGGAGGAGCCGCTCCTTGAGCGCCGCCTGGTGGCCGGTCGCGCCCGTCAGCCACAGGAGCCGGTGGGCGAGGAGCGTGTTCGCCCGCAGGGCGCGGTCCATCCGGAACGTCAGGCCCTCGGCCGCCGCGAGCGCGCTGACGTGGCCGATGATCTGCGCCGCCCGCTCCGGGCCGCCGAACTTGCGGGCGTAGGCGTCGGCCACCGGCGTGCCCGGCCCGGGCGCGGCCCTCGGGTCGAGCTGGAACGGGAGGTAGGTGACGCGGACGTCGATCTCGCCGGCGACCTCGGCGACGGCCCGCTCGAAGCGCCGCTTGCCGATGTAGCACCAGGGGCAGACGACGTCCGACCAGACCTCGACCGGGACGACCGTGCGCATCGCCGCCCACCCTACGCCCGTATCGTCGTGACGTGCCCCTCGACGACACGGCCGCCGTCCAGGCCACCTTCTGCGCCACCGTCATCGACCAGTGGGTGCGCGACGGGGTGGCGCACGCGGTCGTCGCCCCCGGCTCGCGGAGCACGCCGATGGCGCTGGCGCTCGCGTCGCGGCCGGAGCTCGCGGTGCACGTCGTCCACGACGAGCGCACGGCCTCGTTCGCCGGGCTCGGGATCGGCCTCGCGACCGGCGTGCCCGCGATCGTCCTGTGCACGAGCGGGACCGCCGCGGCGCACCTCCACGCAGCGGTGGTCGAGGCGCACCTCTCCGGCGTGCCGATGCTCGTGCTCACGGCCGACCGCCCGCCGGAGCTGCGCGACGTCGGCGCGCCGCAGACGATCGACCAGACCCGGCTGTACGGCCCCGCCGTGCGGTGGTTCCACGACCCCGGCGTGCCGGAGCGGGGGGCGAGCGGGTCCTGGCGGTCGCTGGCCCGCCGGGCGCACGAGGCGTCCGTGGGCGTCGATCCGGGTCCGGTGCACCTCAACCTGCCGTTCCGCGAGCCGCTCGTGGGGGAGGTGGGCGACGTCCCGGCGCCCCTGCTCGGTCCGCTCCTCGGCCGCGAGGCGAACACGCGCCTCGGCACGACCGTGATGGCGCTCGAGCGCGACCGGGGCGTCATCGTGGCCGGGCGCGGGGTGGACGATCCCGACGCGGTCGCCGCGCTGGGCGACGCGACCGGGTGGCCCGTGCTGGCCGACCCGCGCTCGGGGTGCCGCGGCCGCTCCGGCGTCGTGACCGCGTTCGACGCGGTCCTCCGCCACGCCGGCTTCGCCGACGGGCACGTCCCCGACGTCGTGCTGCACCTGGGCGAGCCGCCCGCGTCGAAGGTGCTCGCGCAGTGGCTCGCCGGCTCCCGCGCGGTCCAGGTCCGCGTCACGTCTCGGCCCGCGGTCGTGGATCCCGCGCACGCCGTGACGCACCGGGTCGTCGCTCCCGTCGCAGCCACGTGCCGCCGGCTCGCGGGAGAGCTCCGCGGCGCGAGCGACGGCGCGTGGCGCGAGCGGTGGCTCGCGGCTGACGCCGCGGCCGAGGCGGCCATGGCGCCGCTCCTCTCCGGTGACGCCGGCGCGACCGAGCCCGCCGTCGCACGGGCGCTGACGACCGTCGCCGGCGAGCTCGTGGTGGCCTCGTCGATGCCCGTCCGCGACGTCGAGTGGTTCGGCACGCCGCACCAGCGGGCGACCGTTCGCTCCAACCGCGGCGCGAACGGCATCGACGGCACGATCGCCACGGCCACGGGCGTCGCGCTCGGGACCCGCCGCCCCGTGACGGTGCTGCTCGGGGACGTCGCGCTCGTCCACGACGCGAGCTCCCTCACCGCGCTGGCGCGCCGCGACGTCGACGTGCGCGTCGTGGTGCTCGACAACGACGGCGGGGGGATCTTCTCGTTCCTCCCGCAGGCGACGCAGCTCCCGGCCGAGCGCTTCGAGCAGCTGTTCGGCACGCCGCACGGCACCGACCTCGTCGGCCTCGCGGCGGCCCACGGGATCCCGGCGCAGACGGTCGGGACCCCGAACGAGCTGCTGCTCGCGTTGACCCGGCCGGGTCACCAGCTGCTGCGGATCGAGACCGATCGTGCCGCCAACGTCGCCCTCCACCGGCGGTTGCACGACGCCGCGGTCGCCGCGGTCGACGGCCTCCCGCGCTGAGCGGGGCTCAGGGCCGGACGATGGCCGACAGCATCGCCTGCAGCTTCGCCTGCGTCTCGGCCAGCTCGGCGTGGGGGTCGCTGCCCGCGACGATCCCGCCGCCGGCGACGAGGCGTGCGGAGCGCCGGTCGGCGGCGAGCTCCGCGCAGCGGATCGTCACGGCCCAGGTGCCGTCACCCGCCGCGTCCACCCAGCCGACCGCGCCGCCGTACCGCCCACGCTCGAACCCCTCGTGCGCCGCGATGAGCGCCAGCGCCTCGTCGCGGGGGAAGCCGCCCAGCGCCGGCGTCGGCGAGAGCGCGCGGACCAGGTGGACCACGTGGGGCCGCGGCTCGGAGAGCCGGCCCTCCATGGCGGTGCCGAGGTGCTGCACGTTCGCCACCGCGACGATCGACGGCTCCGGCTCCCAGTCGAGGTAGCTGCACCAGGGCAGGAGGGTGTCGTGGATCATGTCGATCACGACCCGGTGCTCGACCTGGTCCTTGGTGCTCGCCACGAGCTGCGCCGCGATGCGGGCGTCCGTCGACGGGTCGCCGGTGCGCGGCGCCGTGCCGGCCAACGGGTGCGAGCGGACGCACGAGCCCTCGACGGCCACGAGGAGCTCGGGCGAGGCCCCGATCAGGCCGTCGACCGCGTAGCGGTGGCTGGAGCCGAACGACGCGCGCAGGCGCAGCAGCACAGCGTGCACGTCGATCGGCTCGTCCGACTCCACCCGCACCTCGCGCGCGATGACGGCCTTGGTGAGCTCGCCGCGACGGACCGCGTCGCGCGCGCACCGCACCGCCGCGAGGTAGCGGTCGACGGGGGTGAGCGGACCGACGGTGAACCGCTGCGCCGCCGGGCGCGGCCGCGGAGCCGCTTCGAGCGGCGGCGGGGGCTCGTCGCCGCCCTCGATCCGCGTCACCCAGGTGGTGCCGTCCCCGGCGCGACCCACCGTGAGCGCGGGCACGACGAGCTCGCCGTCCCCGGCCGGGTCGAAGGGGACCCACCCGAGCGCGACCGGACGGCGCCCGCCGACGCGGTCGTCGTGGTCGACGCGGGCGAGGAGGCCCGCGGCCTCCGCGGGCGCGACCCGCGCCGCCACGCCGCGCCCGGCGAAGCCGACGCCGTCGCGGACGAACAGCAGGCCGTCGCCGCCGCAGACGTCGTCGAGGTCCACGTCGCCCTCGACCGCGGTGGTGGTCGCCCGTAGCGACGCCACGTCAGCTCCGGGTGCCCGTGAGCAGCTGGGTGAGCCCGCCCGACAGCCCGCGGTGGCGGGCGTCGGCGAAGCCGGCGGCGCGCAGCGCGGCGAGCATCTCGTCCTCGGGCGGCAGGTAGGCGACGCTGCGCGGCAGGTACCGGTAGGCGGCGCCGTCGCTCAGGAGCGCGCCGATCCTCGGCACGGCGCGACCGAACCAGATCGCGTTGCCCCACCGCACGAGGGGCTGGCGCGGCACGCCCACGTCGAGGAGCGCGATCCGCCCGCCCGGGCGCACCACGCGACCGAGCTCGTCGAAGAACGCGCCGAGGTCGACGAGGTTGCGCAGCGCGAACCCGCACGTCACGCCATCGACGGACGCGGCGGGGACCGGCAGGCGGAGGATGTCGCCCTGGACCCGGGGCGCCCCGCTGCGGTCGGCGAGGAGCATCCCGAGGCTGAGGTCGACCGACACCGGCCGGTGCCCGGCGCGAGCGAGGTCGACGCACAGGTCCCCGGTGCCCGCGGCGAGGTCGAGCACGGTGCTGCCCGGGGCCAGCGCGAGATCGCGGACCGCGATGCGCCGCCACCGCACGTCGAGCCGGAAGGTCATCACCCGGTTCACCAGGTCGTAGCGCGGCGCGATCGCGTCGAACATCTGCCGCACGGCGTGCACCTTCTCCTCGCCCTGCGGGAGCGTGTCCCGGTCCCAGGCGCGATCGGCGGCGCGCGGATCGGTCACCCCGTGGAGGCTACGGCTCCACCGGCGCTCGACGCGCTTCGGGTGCCTCGTGCCGGCTCGGCCAGACTGGGCCGATGATCGATTTCACGTTCCCGCCCGAGGTCGAGGAGATCCGGCTGAAGGTCCGCCGGCTGATGGACGAGGTCGTCCGGCCGGAGTGGGAGTCGATCGATCAGGGCGACCGCAGCCAGCTGGTGCGGACCATCGTCAAGCTGCGCGGGATCGCCCGCGACGAGTGGGGCATCTGGCTGCCGCACATGCCGGTCGAGTGGGGCGGCATGGCGCTCGGCCCGACCGCGATGGCAGCGGTCAGCGCCGAGGCCGCCAGGGTCGGCATCGGCCCGTTCGTGATCAACGCGCAGGCGCCCGACGAGGGCAACCAGCACACGCTCGAGCACTGGGGGACCCCGGAGCAGAAGGAGAAGTACCTGCGCCCCCTGTGCGAGGGCACGGCCCGCTCGTGCTTCGCGATGACGGAGCCGGAGGTGGCGGGCAGCGACCCGACGCTGATCAAGACGTTCGCCTACCGCGACGGCGACGAGTGGATCGTCAACGGCCACAAGTGGTTCATCTCCGGCGCGCGTGGCGCGAAGTTCGCGATCCTCATCGCCCGCACGGAGGAGGACCCGGACATCCCGCAGGCGGCCAACACGGCGTTCATCGTCGACCTGCCGTCCGAGGGCTGGCACATCGTCCGCGACGTGCACACCATGTCCGGCGGGCACAACCACTGCGAGATCCGCATCGAGGACCTGCGGGTGCCGGCCGAGAACATGCTCGGCGGCCAGGGCCAGGGCCACCTGCTCGGGCAGTACCGGCTCGGCCCCGCCCGCCTCGCGCACTGCATGCGCTGGATCGCGCAGTGCGAGACGGCGCTCGACATGATGGTCGCCCGCTCGCTCGACCGCTTCAGCCACGGCTCGCTCCTCGCGGAGAAGCAGGGCATCCAGTGGATGATCGCCGACTCGGCGATGGAGATGTACCAGTGCAAGCTGATGGTGCTGCACGCGGCGTACAAGATCGAGAACAAGATGGACTTCACGTCCGAGGTGTCGATGGCCAAGCACTTCGTCGCGAACAGCCTGTGGCGGATCATCGACCGCGCCATCCAGGTCCACGGCGCGCTCGGCTACTCGACGGACACGCCGCTCGCCGGGATGCTCCAGCAGGCGCGGTGGGCGAGGTTCGCCGACGGCGCGGACGAGATCCACCAGATGCGCATCGCGCAGCGGACGATCGCGGCGTACAAGGACCACGGGACGACGAAGATCGCCACGGGCGACCTGCCCCTCTAGCGACGGCGGAGCCAGGTCGGGTTCGGCTCGATCCGCACCACGCGGTCGCGCAGGCGGCGGGCACCGCCCACGAGCCCGCCGGGCGACACGAACATCAGGACCAGGAGCGCGACCCCGAAGACCGCGCTGGCCGCGGCGACCCCGGCGGGATCGAGGACGTCGAACAGCGGGGCCGCCGCCTCGCGCAGCACCGGTGGCATCCCGCGCTGGTCGAACGTCCACTCGCCGACGAAGTACGGGACGAACAGGTACACGAACGCGCCCGGGACCGCGCCGGCGATCGTGCCGGCCCCGCCGGCGACCAGCGCCACGAGGAGGAACAGCGCCATCCGCGTGCCGAACATGTCGTCGGTCGCGAACGGCCGGTTCATCATCAGCATCGAGCCGGCGATCCCGCCGTACGCCGCGCCGGCGCCGAACGCCATGGCCTTGTACAGCGGCACGTCGATGCCCGTCGCCACCGCGCTGGCCTCGTCGTCGCGGACCGCGAGCAGGGCCCGGCCGGGCCGGCTGCGGCGGAAGTTGGCGGCCAGCGCGAACAGCACGACCGCGATCGGCAGCACGAGGCAGTACACCCACAGCGGGTCGGCGATCCGCCCGTCGTCGGCGAACGGCACCCACGTGGGCGCGACGAGCTCCGCCTCGGTCCGCCCCGGCCCCTTGCCGTTGACACCGCCGGTCAGCCAGCCGAAGCGGAGCACCAGCGAGGGGAAGACGTGGGCGACGGCGAAGGTGAGGATGCCGAGGTACATGCCGCGCACCCTGGTGGCAGGGATGCCGAGCGCGAGCCCGGCCGCGAAGCAGACCCCGGCCGACACCGGCAGCGTGGCGAGGTAGCTCCACCCGTGGTCCGCCACGAGGATCACCGTCGTGTAGGCGCCGAGGCCGATGAAGGCGGACTGGCCGAGCGAGAGCTGCCCCGAGTCGCCGATGACGATGTTGAGCCCGAGGATCGCCACGGCGAAGGCGATGGTGTCGTTCAGCTGGGCGATCCGGCTCGGCCGGTCGATCGAACCCGGGGTGAAGCCGACGTCGACGGCGAGCGGCACGTAGAGCGCTGCGACCACGAGCAGCAGCCAGCCGGTCGTGACGTACGCCCGGTGCGCCGCCGAGCCCTCCCGCAAGGTCAACGGCATCGCGGCGGACCTCCCCGCCCCCATCCCCTGCGTCCGTGGACGGGCGCCCCGCGACGGGGCCGCCGTTCACGAACGGGTCGCAACCTGCTTCGCCCAGCGGTAGTCGGCCTTGCCGGAGGGCGAGCGCACGACCTCGTCGACGAAGACGAAGGCCTTCGGCAGCTTGTAGCGCGCGATGTGCCGCTCGGCCTCCGCGAGCAGCGAGGCCTCGTCGGCGCTGGCCCCGTCGCGCAGGCGCACGACGGCGACGACCTCGTTGCCCCAGCGCTCGCTCGGGCGGCCGGCGACGACGCAGTCGTAGACGCCGGGATGCGCCTTGACCGCCGCCTCGACCTCCTCGGCGAAGATCTTCTCCCCGCCGGAGTTGATGGTCACCGAGTCACGTCCGTGCAGCTCGATGACGCCGTCGGACCGCAGGCGGGCGCGGTCTCCCGGGACCGCGTAGCGCACGCCGTCGATGACGGGGTACGTCCGGCTCGTCTTGGCGGCATCGCCGAGGTATCCCAGCGCCAGGCGTCCGCTCTTGGCCAGCCACCCCAGGTCCTCGTCACCCGGTTCGAGCACGCGGTCGAGGTCCGCGGACAGGACGTGGTTGCCGGGAGAGATCGGGAACGTGCCGGTCGTCGCGCCCGCGGCCGACGAGACGTGCGACAGCTGCCCGCCCGCCTCAGACGACCCGAGGCCGTCGACGATCATCAACGTGGGGAGGTGGCGGAGGAACTCGGCCTTGAGGTGCGCGGACAGGGGGGCGCCGCCGGACAGCAGCACCGTCAGCGCCGACAGGTCGTAGCTCGTGCGGTCGAGCTCGTCGAGCAGCGGGCGGGCGAAGGCGTCACCCACGATGAGCAGGAAGTTCAACGACTCGCGCTCGACGAGGCCCCAGACGTCGGCCGGGTCGAGCCGCTCCGGGGCGGACTGCACGTACACGGTCCCGCCGGCGTTCCACGTCCGGAAGCTCATCCAGTGGCCGGCACCGTGCATGAACGGCGGGGCGAGCAGCGCCTTCAGTCCGCCCGCCGCCTCGGCCAGCGCGCCCTCCAGCGTCTCCGCCCGTGAGCCGCCGAAGCACTCGACGTTCGCGTCGCCGTTGCGCCACAGCACGCCCTTCGGCATCCCGGTGGTGCCGCCGGTGTAGAGGATGTACAGGTCGTCGGGGCTCCACGTCACGGCCGGCTTCGTCGCCGGTGCGGCGGCGAGCGCGTCCTCGTACCACACGGCGCCCGGGAGGAGGTCGTGCCCCGAGTCGTCGGCGACCTGCAGCACGACGCGCAGGGTCGGGAGGTCCGCCAGCACCTCGGCGAGCGTCGGCGCGAAGCGGCTGTGGACGACCACGGCCTCGGCGCCCGCGTCGGCGAGGAGGTAGCGCAGCTCCTCGGCCACGTAGCGGTAGTTGACGTTGAACGGCGCCACGCGCGCCTTGAACGCGCCCAGCATCGCCTCGAGGTACTCGTTGCCGTTGTGCAGGTAGACGGCCAGGTGCGACTGGCCGCTCTCGTGACCCGCCAGCTCGGCGCGCTCGCGGCGCACGCCGAGGCCCTGCGCCACGAGGTGGTTCGCGAGCCGCCGGGTCCGGTCGGTCACCTCGGACCACGTGAGGCGGCGGTCGCGGAACACGAGGCACTCCTCGTCCGGCCGCGTCGCCGCGATCGCCTCGTGGACCTCGGCGACGGATCGCTCCATGTGCAGGAAGCTAGGTGCGCGCGCGAGCCCGTCACGAATCCGCTCCCGGGGCGTCCGACGCCGCGACCCGGGCGGTCGCGTAGGGTGCGCGCATGACGGACGAGCGGGTGATCTTCGGGGTCTTCATGCCCCAGGGGTGGAAGATGGAGCTGGCGTCGATCGAGGGCGCGGCGGCCAAGTGGGAGCGCGCGGTGGAGATCGCCGTGCTCGCGGAGGAGCTCGGCTACGACTCGATCTGGGTCTACGACCACTTCCACAACGTCCCCCGACCCGCGCACGAGGCGGTGTTCGAGTGCTGGACCACGATGGCCGCGATCAGCCAGCGCACCAGCCGGGTCCGCCTCGGCCAGATGGTGGGGTGCAACAGCTACCGGCAGCCGTCGGTGCTGGCGAAGATCACCTCGACGATCGACGTGATCAGCGGCGGGCGGCTCGACTGGGGGATCGGCGCCGGCTGGTACGAGAACGAGTACCGCGGCTACGGCTTCGAGTTCCCGTCGCCGAAGGACCGCATCGGCATGCTGCGCGAGTCGGTCGAGATCGTCCGCAGCATGTGGACCCAACCGGAGACGACCTACCACGGCGAGCACTACGAGCTGGTCCGCGCGAACTGCGACCCGAAGCCGCTGCAGTCCCCGCACCCGCCGATCTGGATCGGCGGCGGCGGCGAGCAGCTCACCCTGCGCGTCGTCGCCCGCTACGCGGACTGCAGCAACTTCGGCGGCCGGCCCGAGGAGTGGGCGCGCAAGCGCGAGATCCTGAAGGGCCACTGCGCCGCGGTCGGCCGCGACGAGTCGACGATCCGCAAGACGTGGTCGCCCGAGGTCTTCATCCGCCCCACCGAGGCCGAGGTGGTCGCCGCGGGCTCGCGCAACCTGTGGGGCGAGCCGTTCGAGCGCTGGCGCGACGGCAACCTCGTCGGCACCCCCGAGCAGGTCGCGGAGAAGATCCAGACGTACGTCGGGCTCGGCTGCACCGGCTTCGTGCCGTGGTGCTCGGACTACCCCGACACCGAGACGCTCGAGCTGCTCGCGCGCGAGGTCGTGCCGAACTTCCGCTGACGCAGGGCGCGCGCCCGCCTCAGCGGGGCCGTGCGCCGCCGCCGACGCGGAACGTCTCGCCGGTGATCCAGCTGGCGGCGGGGGAACAGAGGAACACCGCGCAGGCGCCGATGTCGAGCGGGGTCCCGAACCGCCCGAGCGGGATCCGCCAGGCGGTCTCGGCCTCGGCGAGGTCCGCGTCGGTCCGGATCCCGAGCGCGGTCCGGAAGATCTCCGTCGGGATCGCGCCGGGCGCGATCCCGTTGACGCGGATCCGTGGGGCGAGCTCGATGGACGCGGTCTGGGTCAGCGAGTTGACGGCCGCCTTCGCGGCGCCGTAGTGGCCGCTGCCGGGCACCGGGCCGGAGCCGGCGCCCGACGAGATGTTGACGATCGACCCCCGGCTCATGTGGCGCGCCGCCGTGACGATGCCGATCCACACGGCGGTCTGGTTCAGCGCCACGCAGTCGTCCCACGCCCCGCGGCTCAGCTCGGTCATGGGCACCCGGGCCGGCGAGCCGCCGGCGTTGTTGACCCAGATCGACAGGGACCCGAACGCGCCCACCGCGGCCCGGGCGAGGTCGTCGACGGCGCGGTCGTCGGTGACGTCGGTGGTGACCGCGACGGCGTCGCCGCCGGCGGCGCGGATCGCCTCTGCGACCTGGTCGATCTCGGCGGTGCGACGTGCCGCGACGACCACCTTCGCCCCCGCGCTCGCGAGTGCACGGGCGATGCCCTCGCCGATGCCCCGTCCGCCGCCCGTGACCACGGCGACCTCGCCCTCGAGGGAGAACAGCTCCCCGGGCGGTGGGTACTGGTCGCTCACCTGGCTGACGGTAGCCGCACCGTCCGTCGCGCCGGCGCCCGGAGCGGCTGCATCCACGCGGCGGGCGCCGGCGACCCCCGGCGGACGCAGCGGCGTCAGCGCATGCGGATGACGTTGCCCGTCACCATCGCCGCCGCGTCGGAGCAGAGCCACGCGACGACCTCGGCGACGTCGGCCGGGTCGGCGACGTGGAGGAGGTCCGGGTCGCGAGCCACGGCGGCGCGCACCTGATCGGTCACCCAGCCGGTGTCGGTCACCGGCGGGTGCACGACGTTCGCCGTGATGCCGAGCGGGCCGAGCTCGGCCGCGGCCGACGCCGTGTAGTGCTCCTGCGCGGCCTTGGCCGCGCCGTAGGTCACCTCACCGGGGAAGCCGAGCCTGCCGCCGGAGGTCAGCCCGACGATCCGGCCCCACGTGGCGCCGCGCGCCACGTGGCGCCGGGCGAGCTCGGCCACCAGCAGGGCGGCCGCACGCGCGTCCACCCCGAAGGTCCGCTCGAACAGCTCGGCGGTCGGCGCGACCGTCGTGCGCCCGGCCGGATCGAGCGTGTCCGGGAGGAACGAGTCGCCGGCGGTCCAGCCCGTCGCGTTGTTCACCAGGATCTCGACCGGGCCCAGCGCCTCCTCGACGGCGTCGAGCAGGCCGGCCGGCACCGCAGCGTCCAGCAGGTCCGGCTCGATCGCGATCGCGCGGCCGCCGCGCTCACGGATCCCCGCAGCGACCGCCTCGCCGTCGGCCATCCGGGCGCGCTGGTAGCGCTCCGGCGTGCCGGGGTCGTCGGCCACGCGCGAGCGGAGGAACGTGACGGCGACCGCCGCGCCCTCGGCCCCGAGGCGGTCCGCGATCGCGGCGCCGATCCCGTGGTTGGCGCCCGTGACGAGGGCGACGCGACCGGCGAGGCCGCTCACTCGTACGAGCGGAAGATCACCTCGGCCACGCAGCTCGGCTTGGCCGCGCCCTCGGTCTCGAACGACATCTCGTAGGTGCTCTGCACGCCGCCGGCGATGTCCTCGACCGCCAGCAGCTTCATGCCCAGGCGGAGCTTGGCGCCGACCGGCACGGGGGCCATGAACCGGACCTTGTTGCAGCCGTAGTTCACGCCCATCCTGAAGCCCTTCGTGGCGACCACCTGGGGCATCAGCACCGGACCGAGCGACAGGGTGAGGTAGCCGTGGGCGATCGGGCCGCCGAAGGGGCTCTCCTTCGTGGCCCGCTCGGGGTCGACGTGGATCCACTGGTGGTCGCCCGTCGCGTCGGCGAACTGGTTCACGCGCTCCTGGGTGATCTCCATCCAGTCGCTGTAGCCGAGGTGCTCCCCGATCAGCTCCTTCAGCCCTGCGGCTCCGTCGATGATGCGTGCTGCCATGTGCGAGAGCATGGCACGGGCGCCGCCGCCGGCGGGTAGCGAACCAGGCGGGGGAGCGACGGATCCGGGCCCGCTCCGACGACGGGGAGGTGTGGACGTGCACGAGGTGATCGAGATGGAGCGTTCGACGTGGCGGGCGCTCGGGACGTCGGCGGAGGTGGCCGCCGCGCACTGGGAGGAGGTGTTGGCCGAGCAGGTGCTCGTGCTCCTGCCCGGCCCGATGGTGATCGACGATCGCGACGCGGTGATCGCCTCGGCGCAGGGCGAGCCGTGGTCGACCTGGGAGCTGTTCGACGAGCGGGTCCTCGAGCTCGGACCCGACGTCGCGGTCGTCGGCTACCGCGCCACGGCCACCCGCGGCGGCGCCACGTACGCCGCGCTGTTCTCCTCGACCTGGGTCCGCCGAGACGGGCGGTGGCGCTTGGCGGTGCACCAGCAGACGCCGCTCTGACCGGCGGGCTCCGTGTGACGCCGAACACACCGGGCCTGCTACGACATGGCCATGCCCGACTTCATGAGCGCGTACGCACTCACGCAGACCGACAAGCCGGCCGTCATCGACGATCGCCCGTCCGGCGAGGTGATCCAGCTCTCCTTCGGCGAGCTGAACGAGCGAGCCAACCGGATGGCGAACGCGCTCCTGGCGCTGGGCGCGGCGCCCGGCCGCTCGACCGTCGTCTGGTGCGGGCAGAACTCCGTCGGCCTCGTCGTGATGATCAACGCCGCGCGCAAGCTCGGCATCACCGCCGTGCCGCTCAACTACCGCCTGAGCGACGAGGAGGCGGCGTACGTCACCGACCACAGCGACGCGACGATGGTGTACGTCGACGCCGAGTTCGCGCCGATGTTCGAGCGCATCCGCGCCGACATCCCGAAGGTCGAGCAGGTCCTGGTGTTCGACGCCGCCGCCCAGGGCGCGTCGGTGCCGGCGGGCATGCTCGACGCAGACGAGCTCGCCCTCGCCGCGTCGCCGGGTGAGCCGGAGATCCCCGCCGAGACCGAGGCCGGCGCGACGATGATCTACACGAGCGGCACGACCGGCAAGCCGAAGGGCGCGCTCCGCAGGAGCGTCGGCGCGGCGGAGCAGGTGGGGGCGATGGTCGCGCTCATCGGCTACACGCCCGACGACGTGTACGTCCCGACGGGCCCGCTCTACCACAGCGGCCCCGGCGGCTTCATGGCCATCGCGCAGGCGCTCGGCCAGACCGTCGTGATCCAGCGCAAGTTCGTGCCCGAGGACTGGCTGCGCCTCGTGCAGACCTACCGGGTGACCTCGACGTTCAGCGCGCCGACGCCCATCCGCATGATCTGCAACCTGCCCGACGAGGTGAAGGCCCGCTACGACGTGTCGTCGATGAAGCGGATGATCGCCAACGCGGCGCCGTGGAGCTTCGCCCTGAAGCAGATGTACCTGTCGTACTTCCCGGACGACTCGCTGTACGAGGTGTACGGCTCCACCGAGCTGGGCGTGAACTGCATCCTGCGGCCGGACGACCAGCTGCGCAAGCCGGGCTCGTGCGGGCAGCCGGCGCCGATGGTCGAGGTCAAGCTGTTCGACGACGACGGCAACGAGGTGACGGGCTGCGGTCCCGAGCACACGGGCGAGCTGTTCGTGAAGAGCCCCAGCGTGTTCGTCGACTACTACAAGCAGCACGACAAGTACCTCGCCGACCAGAAGCACGGCTACCAGACCGTCGGTGACATCGCCTACCGCGACGACGAGGGCTACCTCTACATCTGCGACCGCAAGAAGGACATGATCATCTCCGGCGGGATGAACATCTACCCCGCCGAGATCGAGGCCGCGCTCGAGGGCCACCCCGACGTCCTCGAGGCCGCCGTGTTCGGCATCCCGAGCGAGGAGTGGGGCGAGAGCGTCCACGCGATCGTCGTCGTGCGCGAGGGGGCGACCATGACCGAGGAGGACGTCACCTCCTTCGCCCGCGAGCACCTCGCGAGCTACAAGATCCCGCGGTCGGTGACGTGGATGGACGAGCTGCCGAAGACCGGCAGCGGCAAGATCCTGAAGCGCGAGCTCCGCGCGCCGTTCTGGGCCGGCCGCACGAGCCGGGTCTAGCTCCTCGCACCCTCGCGGCTCGCGCGAGCGCCCGCCGTCCGGCGCCGATCTCCGGCGGCTCGGGCCCCGTTCGGGCGCCCCCCGCCGGACGTCGCGAGCGGACCCGCCACCCGCCGCCGAACTCCGGCGCGGCCAGCGGCCCGGCGAGGCGGGCGCCGCGACGGCGGACGAGGGGCCCCGGCTCGTCGGGGCGCTGCACGGGCCAGCGGGTCGACCAGTCGACGGGTGGGCCCACGACGCCGGCTTCGCCGTCCATGATCGACGCGATCTCGGCGACGCAGACGGAACAGGCGCGGACCTCGTCGCCGAGGCCGACCATGTGCGCGATCCGGTCGTGGCGGCCGCACGTCGTGCACGTGACGTCGGTGGAGGGCGGGCCGTGATCGTCCAGGGCGGCGGTGTGCCGGCGTGCGACCGACGTCGCCGCGCCAGGGGGCCTCCGGCCGGCGCGCGCGTTCGCATCGTCCCCCGACGATCCGTTACAACGGAGCGATGAGAGCGTTCCGGTTCGTCCACATCGGCGTCGCAGCTGCGATCGCTGCGGCCGCGGTCACCGGCATCGGGGTGATCCAGTCGGCGCGCGCGGTGTCGACGGAGGCGTCGTCACTGGTGACCATCGTGCCCTGCCGACTCGCCGACACGCGGCCCGGAGCCGACCAGGTGGGACCTCGCGGGACGCCGCTCGCCGCCGGCGAGACCGTGACGTTCGCCGTCCGCGGCGCCAACGGCAACTGCGTCATCCCCGCCGGGGCGACCGGGATCGTCGCCAACGTCGCGGTGGTGCAACCCACCGCCTCGAGCTTCCTCACGCTGTTCCCGGGCGACGTGGCGCGACCGTTGACGGCGAACCTGAACTGGACACCGACGAGCCCCCCGACACCGAACCAGGTGACGGTCGCGCTCTCGTCGGACGGCGCCGTCGCGGCGTACAACCTCGCCGACAGCGTCCACCTCGTGATCGACGTCTTCGGCTACCACGTGCCGTCGTCCGCCGGGGTCCCGGGGCCGCCGGGGCCTGCAGGACCCGCGGGAGCCAGCGGACCGACGGGGCCGAGCGGTGTGGTCAACGTGCTCGACTTCGACAAGACCTGGCACCCCGCCACCCTCCCCGGGAACAACGGCAACACCATCATCACGCCCAGCAACTGCCGGACGGCGAGCCACACGGCGTCCGCCGGTGAGGTCGCCGTCGCGACCTTCCACGGCACGGCCACGCCGAGCAACCCGGCGACCGACGTGCTCTACATCAACGTCATGATGTCGAAGAACGGCGGCACCTTCCTCGCGCAGACCGCCACCGACAGCGCCGAGTCGATGTCGGACGGGACCGCGAACGCGAGCGTCTCGAAGCGGATCAGCCTCACGGCAGGCGCCACGTACTCGTTCGGCGCCGGCTTCTCGGCCAACGGGCAGGTGGCGATCAGCACCGGCTACTGCGAGGGCACCGTCCTCATCGTCAAGCAGTAGCGGCGCGGGGTCTAGTAGCCGAGGCGCTCCACGCGGTCGGGCTTGCGCTGCCAGTCCTTGTCGACCTTCACGAACAGCTCGAGGTAGACGCCCTCGGGGAGCTGCTGGCGGACGCGGGTGCCGACCTCCTTCAGCACGGCACCGCCCTTGCCGATCACCATGCCCTTCTGGCTGGACCGCTCGACGAGGATCTCGCAGCGGATGCGCGGCCACTCCCACTCCGTCACCCGGGTGGCGATGCTGTACGGCAGCTCGTCGTGGGTGACCGCGAGCAGCTGCTCGCGCACGAGCTCGGCGACCCACTCCTCGTCGGGCATGTCGCGGACGGTGTCGTCCGGGAAGTAGAGCGGACCCTCCGGCATCAGCTCGGTCAGGTGATCGACGAGCGGCCCGATGCCCTCGCCGGTGCGGGCCGACACGGGGAAGTACGCGCTGGCCCCGAGCGTGCCGGCGGCCGAGAGCTGCGCGACCAGCTGCTCGCGCGAGAGGCGGTCGATCTTGTTGACGACGACGATCGACGACGAGCCGCCGACGCGGTCGGCCACCCACCGGTCGCCCCGGCCGAACGCCATCGTGCCGTCGATGACGAGGCACACTGCGTCGACGTCGCTCACGCTGTCGAGCGCGGTGGCGTTGACCCGCTCGCCGAGGGCGGTCACGGGCTTGTGCAGCCCCGGCGTGTCGACGAACACGAGCTGCGAGCCCGGGCGGGTCAGCACGCCGCGCACACGGGTCCGGGTCGTCTGCGGCTTGTCGCTGACGATGCTGACCTTGCGGCCGCAGATCGCGTTGACGAGCGTCGACTTGCCGACGTTCGGCCTGCCGACGAGGGTGACGAAGCCGCTGCGCATGCGCCGCGCACGCTACCCGTCCGAGGTCGTGGCGGGGTCGTCCGCGGCCGGGGTCTCCGGCGGGTCCCCGGGCCCGGCGCCCGAGGGCTCGCTGCTGGTCGTGGTCGGCTCGGTGGTGGTGGTGGTGGTGGTGGTCGTGGTGGCGGCGGGCTGGCCCGTGAGGAGCTGCTGGTAGTCGGCGCTCGTGAGCAGCTCGCCGGGCTCCGACGGGGTGCCGTCGCCGAGGAACACCACCGCCGGCTCGCCCTGCTCGGTGAACCTGACCTGCCCGACGCCACGGGCGCGCAGCAGGGTGAGCACCATCTGGGCGGTGGCGAGGCGCTGGTCGGGGCCGCTGAGCGGCTCGAAGAACCCCGGCGGGAGGTCGACGGTGGCGACGCCCTCCTCGGCCGTCGCCGCGAGCTCGGCATCAGGCGGGATGGCGGAGCGCAGGCCGAGGCCGACCGAGCCGTCGGGGATGCCCTTCACCAGCGCGCCGAGCAGCTGCGCCAGGCTGGCGTCGCGGGCGAGCGCGACCGACACGGGCGAGAGCTGGCCGCGCCCGGCCACGAAGTAGAGGTCGAACAGCTCGGAGACGGCGGTGGTCGTCGTCTCCTCCGCCGCGGTGGTGCTCGGCGCGACGACGATCGTCGTCGTCGGCGGGAGCGTGGTGCTCGTCGTGGTGGTCTCGTCGAGGTCGTAGGGCACGTCGCGCTCCGCGACGAACTCGTCGCTGCCGGGGGAGCCGCACGCCCCGGCGGCGATCGCGAGCGCGACCGATCCGGCGGCGAGGGCGCGGAGGTGGCCGCGGCTCACGAGACGTCCCCGAACGTGACGAGGAACCGGGCGCCGCCACCCGGCCGGTCGTCCGCCCAGGCCTCGCCGCCGTGGGCGTGGGCGTGCTCCGCCACGAGCGACAGCCCGAGTCCCGTGCCGATGCGGTGGCGCGCCGCGCTGCCCCGCGCGAAGCGCTCGAAGATGCGGGCCCGCTCGCCCCGGGCGACGCCCGGCCCGGCGTCCTCCACCCCGAGCACGATCCCGCGCCGGCCGTGCGGCTCGACGAACACGCGGGTGGGGCCGCCGCCGTGGTGGTTCGCGTTGTCGAGCAGGTTCGCGAGGACGCGCTCGAAGCGGAGCTTGTCGAGGCGCACGCGCGCCGGCACGTCCGCGCCGATGACCACCGGCACGTCGCCGAAGCCGTAGCGCTGCGCGATCCGCGAGATGAGGTCGCCGAGATCGACCTCCTCGCGGTGCAGCTCGGTCGAGCCGGCGTCGATGCGCGACAGCTCGAGCAGGTCGATGACCATCTGGTCGAACCGGCGGACCTGGGTGACGACGACGTCCAGCGCCTGGCGGCTGCGCTCGGGCAGCTCGCTGCGCCGGCCGTCGAGCACCTCGACCGCCGCCGACAGCGCGGTGATGGGGGAGCGCAGCTCGTGGCTGACGTCCGACGCGAAGCGCGCCTCCCGCTCGATGCGCGTCTGGACCGCGTCGGCCATGTCGTTGAAGGACGTCGCCAGCCGGTCGAGGTCGGGATCGGACTCCGGCGGCATGCGGGCGTCGAGGCCGCCCGACGCGATCGCGGTCGCAGCCGACGACACCCGGGTGAGCGGGCGCAGGAGCCGGCGGCTGGTCCACCACCCGAGCCCGGCCGCGAACAGGGTGGTGACCGCGGTGCCGATCGCGAGCGCCGTCGCGATCCGGCGGACGGTGTCCTGCGTGGTGCGCAGCGGGAAGGCCTCGATGTAGTCGGCGTCGAACTCGGCGACGTGGACGCCCACGGCGAGGTACGGCTCCCCGTCGATCTCGAACCGCTGGTAGCCCGTCGCCCCGTCGGCCACCGCGGTCGTCAGGTCCGACGGCAGCTCGACGTTCTGGAAGTTGATCCTCGACACGAGCGGTTGCCGCGCCGGTGGCACCACGAGGCTGGCGAACCCGCCGCCCTCGGTGCGGAGCTGCTCGATGACGAAGTCGGCGATGCTCGCCTCGGGGCTGCGCAGCTCGTCGCGGACGGTGCGGGCGTTGACGAACGCCTGCTCGCGGGCGACGTTGATGCGCTGGTCCAGGAGGAAGTTGCGGGCCACGGTGTACGTGACGATCGTCAGCGACAGGCTGGCCGCGAGCGCGGTGAGGCTGAAGAACAGCGTGACCCTCGTGCGCAGGCGCAGGGTGCGTCGGCGTCGGTCCCCGGTGGCCACCGCCCCAGTGTGGCCGACCGGGCGCGCGGCGGTGGGGGCGCTCGCGAACCCGCTCGTCACACCCGCCGCCGCAGGTTCCGGCCGGGGTGGGTCAGGCGGCCCGGTGCGCGAGCGGGATGGCGTGCTCGAGGGCGGCGACCACCGGCACCAGCGAGTCGAGGTCGGCGAGGACCAGCCCGCTGCGCCGGTCGAGGTCGGCGCACACGAACACGAGGGTCTGACCGGACACGACGGCGTCACGTGCGAGGGCGCGCAGCCCCTCCAGCGCCGCTGGCGCGTCCGAGCCGGGTCCGGTGAGGTCGACGATCAGCCCGTAGCCGGTCGGCAGGACGGGCAGCGCCTCGCGCAGCACGCGGGTGTGCTCCGCCTCGAGCAGGGCTCCCTCGACCGTCATCACCAGCACCCGGCGGTCGTGATCGGTGGACGCGACGAGGATCGGCGACGGCACGGTGCTCCCTGGGTCGGTGGCGCGGGCGTCGCCCGCTGGGTGGGGAGAGCGATCCCCGCTGCCGGTGAGGTACCAGGGGGAGGTTGGTACCCCACCGAAGCAGCGTGAACGGTGTGCAGTGTGGACGCCGACTGTGACGAGCCGACGCGGGCTGTGCGCGATTCCTGTAACGAACCGCGCACGCTGCGCGGTCGGCGAGCGGCCGCGGGGCCCCTGCGGGGTGGTAGAAGGTCGGCGTGACCTCGCTGCTGTTCGTGGAGGACGACGACTCGATCCGCCTCGCGCTGCGCCTCGCGCTGGAGGACGAGGGCTACGACGTGCGCGAGGCCGCCGACGGCCGCACGGGGCTCGACCTCTTCGTGCGCGAGGAGCCCGACCTGGTGCTGCTCGACCTCCGCCTGCCGGACATCAGCGGGTTCGAGGTGTGCCGGACGATCCGGGCGAGCAGCATCGTCCCGATCATCATCGTCACGGCCCAGACGGACACCTACGACCTCGTCGCCGGCCTCGAGGCCGGGGCGGACGACTACGTCACGAAGCCCGTCGTGCCGAAGGAGCTGGCCGCCCGGATCCGCGCCGCGCTGCGCCGCGTGCAGCTGCACGAGACCTCGACGGCCCCGCCGGCCAGCCGCTTCGGCGACGTGGAGCTGCGGCGCGAGCAGGGCATCGCCCTGAAGCGCGGCGCCGAGCTGAACCTGACGAAGACGGAGTTCCGGCTGCTGTGCGAGTTCGCCGACCACGCCGGGATGGTGCTGTCGCGCGACCAGCTCCTCGAGCGGGTGTGGGGCTACGAGTACCTGGGCGACAGCCGCCTGGTCGACGCGCACGTGCGGCGCCTGCGCGTGAAGATCGAGGACCACCCCGACGACCCGAAGCTGATCGTGACCGCCCGCGGGATCGGCTACCGCCTGCTCGCCTCGTCCTGACCGGGCCGGGCCGGCGTCACCAGCGGCGGCTGCGGAGCAGCTCGCCGAGGCCCTTCGCCTGCGTGTCGAACGCCGTGTTGGACGCGACGCCCTCGCCGAGGAACCCGACGAGCACGATGTTGAGCGCGCGCAGGTTGGCGAGCTCGTGGCGCTCCACCGGCAGCGACGCGGCCTCGGGCAGGAGCCGCCGGACGGCGTCGACCGTGAGGTGGTCGCGCAGCCACGCGTAGCCCGCGTCGTCACGGGCCCAGATGCCGACGTTGGCGTTCCCGCCCTTGTCCCCGGAGCGGGCCCCGAACCACCGGCCGAGCTGCTCACCACGACCGGGGCCGTCGGGCGTGGCCGTCACGAGCCGGGTCTCGGGCCGCACGGCCGGCCCCGTCGCCGGCCGTGGGACCGGGACGCGACGGCCGTCGTCGAGGACGACCACGGCGTCGACCTCCTCGTTCGGCACGAGCGCCGGCCAGTACACGCCGTACGCCTGCGCGTCGCCCGGCGGCGAGGTGGTGAAGAACCCGGGGTAGTTGGCGAGGGCGAGCTCCACCGCGGCCGACGAGAAGGCCCGGCCGACGCGGCGCTCGTCGCCGCTCTTGACCGTGACGTGCAGCCGCCCCGACGCCGCCTCCTGCGTCGGGGCGTCGTCGGGTGCGGGGACGAAGCGCACGTCGACCTCGTCGAAGCCCGCTTCGCCCCCGAGGCGCGCGAACAGCGCCCGGCGCGCCCAGTCCGCCTTCTCCTGCTGGTCGAGGCCGGTGAGCACGAAGCTCACGCGGTTGCGGAACCCGCCCGCCAGGTTGATCGTCACCTTGGTCGTGGGTGGCGCCGGTGAGCCGCGCACGCCGCTGATCCGCACGCGGTCCGGCCCGTCCACGGCGAGCTCGATGGTGTCGAAGTGGGTGAGCACGTCGGGGTTGGCGTAGACGGGGCCGCCGATCTCGTACAGCAGCTGCGCGGTCACGGTCCCCACGTCGACCAGCCCGCCGGTCCCGGGGTGCTTCGTGATCACCGAGGAGCCGTCCGAGCCGACCTCTGCGATCGGGAACCCCGGCGGCCGGTCGCGCGCGGGGATGTCCTGGAACCAGCTGTAGTTGCCGCCCGTGGTCTGCGCGCCGCACTCGACCACGTGGCCGGCGACGACCGCGCCGGCGAGGCGGTCCCAGTCGTCGAGGGCCCAGTCCCACCACCACGCCGCCGGGCCCACCACGAGCGCGGCGTCGGTGACCCGAGGGCACACCACGACGTCGACGCCCTCGCGCAGCGCCGCCGCGATGCCCCAGCCGCCGAGGTAGGCGTTGGCGGACACCGGCTCACCCGTCAACGGCGCGCCGGTGTCGAGGTGGGTGAGGTGCGGGCGCAGCCCGTCGATGCGGGGGAGCAGGTCGTCCCCCTCCACGTGGGCCACGCGGACCTGCACCCCGAGGCGCTCGGCGATGTCGCGGACGCGCTGCGCGCACCCGGCGGGGTTGAGGCCGCCCGCGTTCGTGACGACCTTGATGCCCCGGTCGGCGCAGGTGCCGAGGACCTGCTCCATCTGCGTCAGGAACGTGCCCGCGTAGCCGAGCTCGGCGTTGCGGGCGCGCTGGCGGTGGAGGATGAGCATCGTCAGCTCCGCGAGCCAGTCGCCCGTCAGCACGTCGACCGGGCTGTCGTCGAGGACCGCCGGGTCGATCATCTCCCGAGCCGCCGAGAGCCGGTCGCCGAAGAAGCCGGAGCAGTTCGCGATCCGCACCGCCCGGGTGCCGCGACCGGCGCTCACGGGTCCGCCCCGGCGTCGAGCCGCTCGAGGCGCAGCAGGGGCTGGCCGGCGTCGAGCTGCTGACGTGCGGCGACCGCCACGCCCGCGACCACCCCGTCGTGCGGGGCGAGCACCTGGTGCTCCATCTTCATCGCCTCGAGCACCACGAGCGGCTGCCCGGCGCGCACGACGTCGCCCGCCTCGACCAGGACGCGCACGACCGAACCCGGCATGGGCGCGACGAGGGACCCGGCGAGGCCCGCGACGTCGGGCAGCGGGAAGCGCGGGTCGACGGTGAGGGCCCAGCGGCCGTGGTCCAGGTGGACCGTCTCGGGCGCGCCCCCGGCGCCCTCGACCACCACCGCGCCGCGCGCCGCGGCGAGCGCGTCGTCCGGGTCGACCGCCGCGCCGTCGACCTCGAGGTGGATCAGCCGCTCGGTCCGGTCGAAGCGGTAGCGCACGTCGTGGCCGGAGACGCCCTGGCGCTGCGGGAGGGCCGGGTGGTTGCGCCACCCGCTCGGCAGGTGGCGCAGCGTCGTCGCGCCGGCGCGGCGACCTGCGGCCAGGGCCAGGGCGGCGCCCGCGACGACGGCTGCCGGCGGCTGCGGCTGCGCGTCGCTGCCGGAGCGCTCGACCCAGGTCGTGTCGATCTCGGCGTCGTGGGGGATCAGGTCGGCGAGGAGCCGCAGGAGCTGCTCGCGGTTCGTCGTGGGTCCGACCAGCTCCGCGGTCCGCAGCGCCGCCCGCAGCCGCCGGACCGCGACGTCGCGGGTGTCCCCGTGCGCGATCACCTTCGCCACCATCGAGTCGTAGTGCGGCGTCACGACCGACCCGCTCTCGATGCCGGAGTCGACGCGGACCCCCTCGAGGTCGGGGAACCGCACCACGGTGAACGTCCCCGAGCTCGGCAGGTACCCGGCGGCGGGATCCTCGGCGCAGAGCCGCGCCTCGATCGCGTGCCCCCGGGCGACGGCCGTCCCGACGTGGTCCGGGAGCGGACGGCCCTCGGCGACGAGGAGCTGCAGCTCGACCAGGTCGAGTCCCGTGACGAGCTCCGTCACCGGGTGCTCGACCTGCAGCCGCGTGTTCATCTCGAGGAACGAGAACGTGCCGTCGCGCTCGAGGAGGAACTCGACCGTCCCGGCGCCGCGGTAGCCGACCGCACGCGCCGCGGCGACGGCCGCGGCGCCCATCCGGGCGCGCAGGTCCGGGCCGACCGCGCTCGACGGCGTCTCCTCGATCAGCTTCTGGTGGCGGCGCTGGAGCGTGCAGTCGCGCTCGGGCAGCGCGACGACCGTGCCGTGCGCGTCCGCCATCACCTGGATCTCGACGTGGCGGCCGCCCTCGACGTAGCGCTCCACGAACACGGTGCCGTCGCCGAACGCGGCGGCGGCCTCGCGCGCCGCGCTCTCGACGTGCGCGGTGAGCTCGTCCAGCGAGCGGACCACGCGCATCCCCCGCCCACCGCCGCCGGCGGAGGCCTTGACGAGCGCCGGGACGCCGATCTCCTCCGGCGTCGCCACCGTGCTGTCGAGCAGCACCGGCACCCCTGCGGCGCGCATCATCGCCTTGGCGCCGGTCTTCGACCCCATCGCCTCGATCGCGTCGGCCGGCGGCCCGACGAAGACGAGCCCGGCCGCCTCGACGGCCCGGGCGAAGGCCGCCTGCTCGGACAGGAAGCCGTAGCCGGGGTGCACCGCCGACGCGCCCGTCCGCAGCGCGGCCTCCACCAGGAGCTCGGCGCGGAGGTAGGTGTCGGCGGGCGACGAGCCCGGGAGCCGGACGGCCGCGTCCGCCTCGCGGACGTGCGGCGCCGCCGCGTCGGCGTCGCTGTGCACGGCGACGGCCTCGATGCCGAGGCGCCGGCAGGTGCGGATGATGCGGCGCGCGATCTCGCCGCGGTTCGCCACGAGCAGCCGGTCGATCACGGGCGCCTCACATCCGGAACACGCCGTAGCCGCGCGTCCCGTGGATCTCGTCGCCGGCGTCGATCACGTCGAGGCACGCGCCCAGCACGGCACGCGTGTCCCGTGGGTCGATGATCCCGTCGTCGTACACCTTGCCGGTCATGAACAGCGCCAGCGACTCCCGCTCGATCTGCTCCTCCACCTGGCGCCGGATCGCCTCGTCGGCCTCCTCGTCGAACTCGCGGCCCATCGATGCCGCGCTCTGCCGGGCGACGATCGACATCACGCCGGCCAGCTGCTGGGGGCCCATCACGGCCGTCCGCGCGTTCGGCCACGCGAAGAGGAACCGGGGGCCGAAGGCGCGGCCGCACATGCCGTAGTTGCCGGCGCCGTAGGAGGCCGCCATGTGGATCGTCAGGTGCGGCACCCGGCTGTTCGTGACGGCGTTGATCATCTTCGCGCCGTCCTTGATGATCCCGCGCTGCTCGTAGTCGCGCCCGACCATGTAGCCGGTCGTGTTCTGCAGGAACACGAGCGGCGTGTCGGCCTGGTTCGCGAGCTGGATGAACTGCGCCCCCTTCTCGGACTCCTCGTTGAACAGCACCCCCCGGTGGTTGGCGAGGATGCCGATCGGGTGGCCGTGCAGCTCCGCCCAGCCGGTGACGAGCGACGGGCCGTACAGCGGCTTGAACTCGTCGAAGTCGCTGTCGTCGACGACGCGGGCGATCACGTCGCGGGGGTCGAACGGGAGCCGCGGGTCCGCCGACGGGATCCCGAGGAGCTGCTCGGGGTCGAGGCGCGGCGGGCGCGGCGCAGCGGTCCGCGGGCCGCGCCCACGACGGCGGTGCCCGAGGCGGCGCACGACCCGGCGCCCGAGCCGCAACCCGTCCAGCTCGTCCAGCGCGTAGTGGTCGGCGAGGCCGCTCACCCGCGCGTGCATCTCCGCGCCCCCCAGCGACTCGTCGTCGCTCTCCTCGCCGGTCGCCATCTTCACCAGCGGCGGCCCGCCGAGGAACACCTTCGAGCGCTCCTTGATCATCACGATGTGGTCGCTCATCCCCGGCACGTACGCGCCGCCGGCGGTCGAGTTGCCGAACACGATCGCCACGGTGGGGATGCCGAGCGCCGACATCTCGGTGATGTCGTGGAAGGTCTGGCCGCCGGGGATGAAGATGTCGCTCTGCGTCGGCAGGTCGGCGCCGCCGCTCTCGACGAGGTTCACCAGCGGGAGCCGGTTCTCGCGGGCGATCTGCATCGCGCGGAGGTTCTTGCGCATCGTGACCGGGTTGGTCGCGCCGCCGCGGACCGTCGACTCGTTGGCGACGATCATGCACGGGACGTCCTCGATCACGCCGATGCCGGTGATGAGCGAGGCGCCGACGGGGAAGCCGGACCCCCACCCGGCGAGCGGCGAGAGCTCGAGGAACGGGCTGTCGGCGTCGACCAGGGCCTCGACGCGCTCGCGGGCGAGCAGCTTGCCCCGCTCGCGGTGGCGGCGCACGTACCGCTCGCCGCCGCCGGCGGCCACGGTCGCGAGCTGCTCGTCGTGCTGCGCCAGCTGCGCGAGGAGCGCGACGCGGTTGGCCTGGAACTCCTCGCTCGCCTCGTCCACGCGGTCCGGGAGCGCGACCACCTCAGGCGCCCGCCCGCCAGCTCGGGTCGCGCCGCTCGCGGAACGCCGCCATCCCCTCCGCGGCCTCCGCCGACGAGAACAGCTCCTCCGACAGGCGCCGCATCTCCTCGTAGGCGGTCGGGCGGTCGAGCCCGGGGACGCGCCGCAGGATCGACTTCGTCGCCGCCACCGCGCCGGGTGCCCCGGCGAGGACGCCGGCGGCCAGGGCCTCGGCCGTCGCCGCCACGCCCGCCGCGTCGTCGGCGACGTGGGTGACGAGCCCCATCGCGAGCGCCGCGGGTGCGGCGAAGACCTCCCCGGTGAGGAACGCCGCCGCGGCGCGTGACGCGCCGGTGCGGGAGAGGATCGGCACGGAGATGATCGCTGGGGCGACGCCGATGCGGACCTCGGTGAACGCGAACGTGACGTCACGGGCGACGACGACGAGGTCGCAGGCCGCCATGAGCCCGATGCCGCCGGCGCGGACGGCGCCCGCGACGGCGGCGATGGTCGGCAGCGGCCCGTCGGCGAGGCGGGCGAGCACCCGCACCATCGGGCGCGAGTCGACCGGCCCGTCCGATCGCTCCTTGAGGTCCGCGCCGGCGCAGAACGTGGTGCCCTCGTGGCCGAGGACGACGACGCGGGCACCGTCCCGCTCGGCCTCGTCGAGGGCCTCGTCCAGCTCCGCGACCAGCCGGCGCGACAGGGCGTTGCGGTTCGCCGGCGAGTCGAGCACGATCCGCGCCACGCCGCCGGACACCTCGTGCCGCACCAGCTCCCCCACGGAGCGGCACAGTACCCGACCGGTCCCGCCGGCGGTCCCGCCGGCGGGTGCGTCATCGCGTGACCTCGCGCAGGAACGCCTCCACCTCGGCGCGGTCCTTCGTGCGCCGCATCGGGGGCAGCGCACGGATCACGTCCCAGCGGTAGCCGGCACGCCCGAGGCGCGGGTCGAGGACCGCGACGACGCCCCGGTCAGCGGCGGTCCGGATGAGCCGCCCGGTGGCCTGCGCGAGCAGCATCGCGGCGCGCGGCACGTCGATCTCCGCGAACGCACGTGTGCCGAGGAGCTCGCGCCGTGCCGACAGCAACGGGTCGTCCGGCCGCGGGAAGGGGATGCGGTCGATCGCGACGAGGCTCAGCGTCCGGCCCGGGATGTCGACGCCCTGGAAGAAGCCGGCCGTCGCGAACAGGCAGGTGGACTCGTCGTCGTGAAAGGCGCGGACGAGCGCCGCCTTCGGCAGGTCGCGCTGCGTGAGCACCGGCACGTCCACCCGCCCGCGCACGGCGGCGGCCGCTGCGTCCATCGCCCGCCAGCTCGTGAACAGCGCGAGCGTCCGGCCTCCCGCTGCACCGATGAGCGCGACGAGCTCGTCGTGCACCGCCGCGTCGCGGCTCGCGGCCCTCGGGTCCGGCAGGTGCATCGCGCAGTACAGCAGCGCGTGCGCGGCGTAGTCGAACGGGCTGCCGACGTCGAGCTGGTCCAGGTCCGCCGGGGGCAGGCCGACGCGCGCCGGCAGCGACGCCGGGATCGTCGCGCTCGTGAGGATCGCGGTGCGCTGCGACCAGACGCCCGTCGCGAGGACCGGCCCGACGTCGAGCGGCGCGATCTCGAGCCGCGGGTGCTCCGGCGAGCCGGACACGAACGCCACGGACCCCGCGCGCCCGTTCGTCGCCGTGTCGATGTCGTCCGTGAGGCGCATCGCCAGCTGCTGCGCGCGCAGCCGGCGCTGCTTCGCGTCCTCGACGTCCGTGGCGATGCCGGCCAGCGCGGACTGCACCGCGTGCAGCCGCTCGCGCACGAGGAGGAGCGCGCGCTGCACGTCCTCGGGCAGCGGGAGCGGCAGGCGCCGGCCGACGTGGCCCTGCAGCGCGTCGCGGATCACGGCCGCGGACTCGGCCACCGCGCCCCCGAGCTGCGGGTCGTCGAGGATCCGCCGGATCGCCGTGGCGGCGGCGGTGCAGCGCCCCGGCGCGATCTGCACGCCCACCGTGTCGCTCATCACGTCCTCGAGCTGGTGCGCCTCGTCGACGACGACGACGTCGTGCTCGGGCAGCACCGCCCCGCCGCTGCCGACGTGCAGCCCGTAGAGGTGGAGGTTGACGACGACCACGTCGGCGGCGTCGGCCTCCTGGCGGGCGCGCTCGGCGAAGCACGCCGTGCCGATCGGGCAGCGCGCCGCGCCGGGGCACTCGTCGCTGCCGACGGTCACGGCCCGTCGGGCGGCGTCGCTCGGCGCCCAGTCCAGCTCGGCGAGGTCGCCGCTGCGCGACTCGCCCGCCCACGCGGCGAGGCGCTGCACCTCGGCTCGTGTGGTCACGGCGAGGTCCTCGATCTCGAGCTGGCCCTCGCCCGGGCGGAGCTCGCGGAGCCGCTGCAGGCAGAGGTAGTTGCTGCGCCCCTTCAGGACGGCGGACGTGAACGGGACCGGGAGCCGCTCGTGCAGGAGGGGCAGGTCCTTCGTCGCCAACTGGTCCTGCAGCGCCTTCGTGGCCGTCGCCACCACCACCCGCTTGCCGGACAGGACCGCGGGCACCAGGTACGCGAGGGTCTTGCCAGTCCCGGTGCCGGCCTGCACGACCGCGTGGCGGCCGCGGGCGATCGCCGCGGCGACCGCGGCCGCCATCTCGACCTGGCCCGGCCGGTCCTCCGCCGCCGGCAGGGCCGCCGTGACGCGCGCGAGGGCGGCGGCCGTGTCGGTGTCGGTCTCCCCGGCGCCCGTGGCGCCACGCGCGCTCAACGCCGCACGAGCGCGATCGCCGCGTCCAGCTCGTCCGCCCCGAAGTCGGGCCAGGTGGTGTCGGTGAAGTACACCTGCGCGCCGGCGATCTGCCAGAGCATGAAGTTCGAGATGCGCAGCTCGCCCGAGGTGCGCACGAGCACGTCGACGGGGGCGAGGTGCGGGAGGTAGAGGTGGCTCGAGATGCTCGCCTCGCTGACGGTCTCCCCGGCGGCCCGTGCCCGCTCTGCGGCCGCGACCAGCTCGGCCCGGCTCCCGTAGTCGAACGCGACGGTCAGCACCATCCCCGTGTTCCCGGCGGTGTCGGCGATGGCCCGGCGGATCGCGCGCTGCACGTACGCCGGCGTCCGTGCACCGGGCGAGTCGAACGGCCGGCCCATCCACTCGATCCTGACGTTCAGCTCGTTGAGCTCGTCGACGCGGCCGAAGAGCTTGCGGTGCAGGCCCAGGATGTGGCGGACCTCGGTGCGCGGCCGGACCCAGTTCTCGGTCGAGAAGCCGAAGACCGTCAGCCACCCGACGTCGCGGGTGACGGCGGCGCGCACCAGCGCCGCCAGGTTCTCCTCGCCCTCGGTGTGGCCGGCGGTGCGGGGGAGGCCGCGACGGTTCGCCCACCGCCCGTTGCCGTCCATGATGCACGCGACGTGCACGGGCCGGCGCGTGGGCAGCGGTCCGGTCGCGCCGGCCGCGGGGGAGGTCGTCGGGTCGCCGATGCCCGCACCCTACCGAGCGGTCCCGGCCCGCCCGGGCGCTCTGCCGCGCCCGGGGGAGAGGCCCGCGCCGGGACGCCTGCGGCTGCGATCGACCGGGGCGACGTGGGAGGATGGGAGCCGTGGGAGCGACGGGGGGCAGTGACGAAGCACGCGCCGCGGCGCGGCTGCACCACGTCATGGTGGCCGGCGGCACCGTCGTCGAGTGGGGTGAGCTGAGCGACGAGCGGTGGCACGAGCGGATCGCGCGCCTCGGCGCCGTGGCGGCGGCGGCGGGGGCGCGGTGGCTCACGCTGCGGCCGCGCGAGCGCGGGGCGGCGCCCGAGTCGGGCCGGCCGATCCACCACGCGGTCGTGGACGTCGAGGGGTGCACGGTGATCGTCGACCCGACGCCCGACGGCAAGGAGCGCCTCGTCGTGGCGCTGCGGAAGCTGGCAGAGAGCGATCAGCTCAGCGAGGCGACCGTCGCGTCCGCCCTCCTCGCGCCCGCGGACGCCGAGCCGGATCTCGTCGTGGTGCTCGGACCGACGACGTGCCTGCCGACGTCGCTGGTGTGGGAGCTCGCCTACAGCGAGCTCGTCTACGTGCCGGCGCGCTGGGACGACCTGGGAGCGGAGCACCTCGTGCACGCGATGCACGCGTTCCGGCACCGGCACCGCCGCTTCGGCGGGCTCGACTGACGGCTCCGTGGCGAACCCGCTCTACCGCGACACGGCCGTGGTGCTGCGCACCTACCGGCTGGGCGAGGCGGACCGCATCGTCGTCCTCCTCACGGAGCACCATGGCAAGGTCCGCGCCGTCGCGAAGGGCGTCCGCAAGACGACGTCGCGCTTCGGCGCCCGCTTGGAGCCCCTCAGCCACGTGCGCCTCCTGCTGTACCAGGGGCGAGAGCTCGACATCGTCAGCCAGGCGGAGTCCGTCGAGACGCTCGCCCCGCTCGTGGTCGACCTCGACCACCTCACGAGCGGCCTCGCGATGCTGGAGGCGGTCGACCAGATGACGATGGAGCGCGAGCCCGTGCCGCACGTGTACCGCATGCTCGTCGGCGCCCTGCGCACGGTCGCCACGAGGTCCGGTGCGCTGGTCGTGCCCGCGTTCTACTGGAAGCTGCTCGCGTCCGAGGGCGTGCGCCCCGAGCTCGACGTGTGCGTCCGCTGCGGCGACGAGGGACCGCTCGTCGCCCTGGACGTCGCCGAGGGAGGGACGCTCTGCCGCGCGTGCCGCACGGGCGTGCCGATCACGCCCGCCGCGCTGGACGTGATGCGGATGATCCTGGGGGGCCGGATGAACGAGGCCCTCGCGACCGCCCCGGGGGCCGTCACCCACGAGGTCGCGGCGCACGCCACCCGCGCCCTCGAGCACCACCTCGAGCGCCGCCTGCGGACCGTCGCGATGTTCGAGTCGCACGGCTGACCGGGCCGGGAACCGGCTGCGGCGCGGCCGGAGGGCGCCCGTAGCCTTCCTCGCCATGCCCGCCAGCGACCTCGACCAGATCGTGAACCTCTGCAAGCGGCGAGGGTTCGTCTACCCGTCGGCGGAGATCTACGGCGGCTTCCGCTCGAGCTACGACTACGGCCCGCTCGGCTCGCTGATGCTGCGCAACGTGAAGGACGCCTGGGTCCGCACGATGGTGCAGCGGCGCGACGACGTCGTCCTGATCGACGCGTCGATCCTCTCGCCGCCGCAGGTGTGGGAGGCGAGCGGCCACCTCGCCAACTTCACCGACCCGCTGGTCGACTGCACCAGCTGCAAGCAGCGCTTCCGCGAGGACCACCTGGAGGACCCGACGACGTGCCCGAACTGCGGGGCCACCGGGAGCTTCACCGAGGCGCGGGCGTTCAACCTGATGTTCAAGACCTTCGCGGGACCGGTCGAGGGCTCCGGCGCCGAGGTGTACCTCCGCCCCGAGACCGCGCAGGGGATGTTCGTCAACTTCGCCAACGTCGTGCAGACGAGCCGCAAGAAGCCGCCGTTCGGCATCGCCCAGGTCGGCAAGAGCTTCCGCAACGAGATCACCCCGGGCAACTTCATCTTCCGCACCCGCGAGTTCGAGCAGATGGAGCTGGAGTTCTTCGTGCCGCCAGCCGACGGGCCGCGGTGGTACGAGTACTGGTGCCGGGCCCGCCTCGACTGGTACGTCGACCTCGGCATGCCACGCGACCTGCTGCGCCTCCGGGCCCACGAGGCCGACGAGCTGTCGCACTACTCGGCCGGCACGAGCGACGTCGAGTTCCTCTTCCCCTGGGGCTGGGGCGAGCTGGAGGGGATCGCGCAGCGGACGGACTTCGACCTCAAGCAGCACGCGCAGCGCTCCGGCGAGCGGCTCGACTGGTTCGACCAGGCCACGGGCGAGCGGTACGTGCCGTACGTGATCGAGCCCGCCGCGGGCGCCACCCGGACGATGGCCGCGTTCCTGCTCGCCGCGTACGACGAGGACGAGGTGGGCGGCGAGGCCCGCACGGTGCTGCGGCTGCACCCGCGCCTCGCGCCGTACACCGTCGCCGTGCTGCCCCTGTCGAAGAAGGAGACGCTCGCCCCGCTCGCGCGCGAGCTCTTCGCGCAGCTGTCCGAGCGCTACATGGTCGACTACGACGACACGCAGTCGATCGGCAAGCGGTACCGCCGCCAGGACGAGATCGGCACGCCGATCTGCGTGACCGTCGACTTCGACTCGCTCGAGGACGCGGCCGTGACCATCCGCGACCGCGACACCACCGAGCAGGTGCGCGTCCCGGTGGCGGAGCTCGCCGCGGCGCTGCGCGATCGCCTCGGGTTCTGACCGGCGCCGCTGGTACCGTCCCGCGGTCCCACGATCCGAGCACCAGGCTCGAGAACGGAGTGCACCATGGCCCAGGTCGCCGTCGTCGCCCGCATCCCCGCCGCGCCGGGCAAGCGCGACGAGCTCGCGAAGGCGCTGCAGATGGCGCTCGACAACGCCGCGGACGAGCCCGGCACGACCTTCTACATCCTCCACGAGGACTCGAAGGACGCGGACGCGCTGTGGATGTACGAGCTGTACACGGACCAGGCCGCCCTCGACGCGCACCAGGCGTCGGACGGGTTCAAGGCGCTCGGGCCGGCCATCACGCCCTTCCTCGGCGGGCGCCCGGAGCTCACGTTCATGACGCCGCTCGGGGGCAAGGGGCTCTGACGCGGCGCCCATGGCGACGTACCTCGACCGGATCCTCGCCCGCCACCGGGAGGTCGCCGAGCGCGACGATCGGGATCTCGCCGAGCTGACCCGGCGCGCGAGCCGGTGCCCCCCGGAGCGCGGCTTCACCGCCGCCCTGCGCCGCAGCGACGGCCTCGCGGTCATCAGCGAGATCAAGCGCCGCTCGCCGTCGAAGGGCGGTCTCAACGAGGGGCTCGATCCCGCGGCCCTGGCGGCGGAGTACGCCGCCGGCGGCGCGTCGTGCCTGAGCGTGCTCACGGACGAGGAGTTCTTCGGCGGGTCCGCCGACGACCTGCGCCGAGCCCGCGGCGCGTGCGACCTGCCCGTCCTCCGCAAGGACTTCACCGTCTCGCCGCGCGACGTGTGCGACGCTCGCCTGATGGGCGCCGACTGCGTCCTGCTCATCGCCGCCGCGCTCGACCCGGCGGAGCTGGTCGAGCTGCACCGGTCGGCGGTCGACCTCGGGCTCGACGTGCTCGTGGAGATCCACGACGAGGCCGAGCTCGAGGTGGCCGTCGCCGCGGGCGCCACCCTCGTCGGGGTCAACCAGCGCGACCTCGTGACGTTCCAGGTGGACCACGAGCGCGCCCTGCGCATGGCCTCGGTCATCCCGTCCGGCGTCGTGCGGGTCGCGGAGAGCGGTGTGCGAGGTGTCGACGACGCACGGGCCCTGCACCAGGCGGGCTACGACGCGGTGCTCGTGGGGGAGACGCTCGTGACGTCGCCGGATCCGGCCGCGTCGATCCGCGAGCTGCGCGGCCGGCCCGACGCACGTCACCGCTGAACCACCCGGCGCCACGGGCCGCGGTGCAGCTACCGTGCCGAGTGGATGTTCGTCAAGATCTGCGGGATCACCAACGAGGACGACGCGCTGCTCGCCGTGGCGATGGGCGCCGACGCGGTCGGCTTCGTGTTCGCCCCGTCGCCCCGCCAGATCGCGGCGCAGCAGGTCTACGACATCACCCGCCGGCTGCCGCCCGAGATCCTGACGGTCGGGGTGTTCCGTGACGAGCACCCGTCGCGGGTGCTCGACACCGTCCACCGTGCCGGTCTGAAGGCCGCGCAGCTCCACGGCCACGAGTCGCCGGACGTGGTCGCGGAGGTCGCGGCGAGTGTCCGCTGGGTGATCAAGGCCGTCACCGCCGGCAGCGTCGACGCCCGGCGCGCCTCGTCGTTCGGGACCGACCTCGTCCTCGTCGACGCGCCGACGCCGGGCGCGGGGCGGGTGTTCGACTGGTCGCTCGTCGACGACCTGCCGGAGGGGCCGCGCTACGTCCTCGCCGGCGGGCTCACGCCCGACAACGTCGCGCTCGCCGTCGAGCGTGCCGCGCCCTGGGGCGTCGACGTGTCGAGCGGCGTCGAGCGCAGCCCGGGTCGCAAGGACGCGCTCAAGGTGAAGGCGTTCGTCGAGCGGGCGCGTGCCGCAGCACCCCCACCGCACCTCGGACCCGACGACCTGCCGTACGACTGGGCCGACGAGCTCTGAGCCGCGCGCCCCCGGCGCGCACGACTGGAAGGTGATCCCCCACATGACCCTCATGGCCGAACCCTCCGCGACCGGCCGCTTCGGCGAGTTCGGCGGCCGCTTCGTGCCCGAGACGCTCGTGCCCGCGTGCGAGGAGCTCGAGGCCGCCTTCCGCGACGCGTGGGCGGACCCGCCCTTCCGCGCCGAGCTCGACCGGGTGCTGCGCGAGTACGCCGGACGTCCCTCGATCCTGACCGAGTGCCGCAACCTCGGCCCGCAGCTCGGCATCCGCCTGCTGCTCAAGCGCGAGGACCTGAACCACACCGGTTCGCACAAGATCAACAACGTGCTGGGCCAGGCGCTGCTCGCGAAGCGGATGGGCAAGCGGCGCCTCGTCGCCGAGACGGGCGCCGGCCAGCACGGCGTCGCGAGCGCGACCGCGGCCGCCCTCCTCGGCCTCGACTGCAAGGTCTACATGGGAGCCGTCGACGTCGAGCGACAGGCGCTGAACGTGTTCCGGATGCGCCTCCTCGGGTCGGAGGTCGAAGCGGTCCAGAGCGGCAGCCGGACGCTGAAGGACGCCGTGAACGAGGCGATGCGCGACTGGGTGGCGACGGTCTCCGACACGCACTACTGCCTCGGCAGCGTGATGGGCCCGCACCCGTACCCCTGGATGGTGCGCGAGTTCCACCGCGTCATCGGCGACGAGGCGCGCGAGCAGTGCCGCGACGTCCTGGGCGCCGACCCCGACGTGGTCGTCGCCTGCGTCGGCGGCGGCTCCAACGCCATGGGGATCTTCAGCGGCTTCGTGGACACGGACGCCCGCCTGGTCGGGGTGGAGCCGGCGGGGGGCGCGGCCGTCGGGCGCGGCGTGCCCGGGGTGGTGCACGGGATGCGCAGCTACCTCATGCAGGACGAGCACGGCCAGGTCCAGGAGGCGCACTCGATCTCTGCCGGCCTCGACTACCCGGGCGTCGGTCCGGAGCACTCGCACCTCGCGGCGATCGGCCGCGCGGAGTACCCGGCGGTGACGGATGCCGAGGTGGTCGAGGCCTTCACGCTGCTGGCCCGCAGCGAGGGCATCATCCCCGCGCTCGAGAGCGCGCACGCCCTCGCGTGGATCGCGCGCGAGTCGCCCTCGCTGCGCGGCCGGACCGTGCTCATGAACCTGTCCGGACGTGGCGACAAGGACGTCGCCCAGATGATGGACGTCCTCGGATGAGCGACGGCGACCACGGCGCGCTCGAGGGGCGGTTGCGCGAGCGCCGCGCGGCCGGTCGCAAGCTGCTCGTCCCGTACGTGACGGGCGGGCTGCCCGGCTGGCAGCAGGCCGTGCGTGCCGCGGCCGATGCCGGCGCCGACGCGGTGGAGATCGGCATCCCGTTCAGCGACCCGGTGATGGACGGCCCGGTGATCCAGGAGGCGTCCGAGCGGGCGCTCCGGGCCGGCGCCACCCCGATCAGCGTCCTGCGCGAGGCGCGCGACCTCGACGTCGGGATCCCGCTCGCGGTGATGACCTACTACAACACCGTCCACCACGCGGGTCACGAGCGGTTCGCGAGCGAGCTGCGCGACGCGGGCATCGCCGGGGCGATCGTGCCGGACCTGCCCCTCGAGGAGTCCGGCCCGTGGTGCGCGGCCGCCGATGCGGCAGGCGTGGAGACGGTGATGCTCGCCGCGCCGACGGCTCCGGACGAGCGCCTCCCTCGGATCTGCGCCCGGGCGCGGGGCTTCGTGTACTCCGTGGGGCTGCTCGGCGTGACGGGCGAGCGCACGGCGCTCGCCGCCACGGCCACGGCCCTCGCGGCGCGGCTCGTGGCGATCACCGACGTGCCGATCCTCGTCGGCGTCGGCGTGTCCAACGCCGAGCAGGCCCGGGAAGCCGTGCAGGTGGCCGACGGCGTCGTCCAGGGCGCCTCGGTGGTCCGCCGACTCCTGGAGGGCGGATCGGAGGCCGTCGGCGCCTACGTCGCGGAGGTGCGGGCGGCCATCGATTCGGGCATCGTCCCGACCGCATGAGCGGCCCGGGCCCCGACGCCGGCTCGTGCGAGCTGTGCGAGCGAGCCCGGATCACGCCGTGGTTCCACGAGGACGATCTCTGCTGGGTGGCGGAGTGCGAGGCGTGCTGGGTGCCGATGGTGGTGTGGAACGTGCACGACCCGAACCCCCCGGAGGGGGTTCGGGTCGTGATGCACGAGCTGCTCGTCCGAGCGCTTCGTGAGCACTACGACATCGATGAGTACGTCATCGACGACGACATGCGGTCGGTGCCGTCGCACTACCACGCTCACGCGCGGCCGCGAGGCAGGTGGAACGGGATGGGGCTGCGCCGATCGGCGCGCTGAATCAGCAGGGCTTGCCGGTGGGCTTCGTGCTCATGGTGGTTCCTTCGTGTCGGTGGCGGGTAGCGGGAGCTGACCCGATGCGCCGGTGAGCTCAAGGAGCTCTCCAGATCTCGGCAAGGGCGACCGCTGGCCGTCACTATCACACAGAGTGGTGAGACGCGCAAGCACGTGCGCCCTCTTTTCGCGGCCGGATGTTGACGCGGCGTGGTCGGGCCTCCCCTCGGCGGCGATCTGACCACTGGAAGTAGCGGCAGCAGCTCCCGGGTCTTGACGCAACGCACCGGTCTGCGTGCACGTCCGCCCACCCTCCGTGAGGCCGCGCAGAGGTGCCGGAGACGGTCCACGCCCCGGCGACGGCGCGCACGTGTGTCAGGGCTACGGTCACGGCGTGCTCGCACCAGGTGGACCCGCCCCCGACATCGCCGCCACGGACCAGCTCGGCGAGCCGTTCGCGCTCCACGCATCGCTGGCCTCGACAGGCGCCCGCCACCTCGTGTTCTTCTACCCCCGGGCCTCGACACCAGGGTGCACGCAGCAGGCCTGCGGCCTGCGCGACGTCCTCGACCGGTCGCTCGGCACCGTCGTGGTGGGCGTCAGCCCCGACCGCCCGCCGGCCCTGCGCCGGTTCCACGACCAGCACCGACTCGGCTTCACGCTCGTCAGCGACCCGGATCACGTCGCCGCCGACGCGTACGGCGTCTGGCAGCAGAAGACGATGTACGGGCGCACCTCGATGGGCATCGTGCGCTCGGCGTTCCTCGTCTCCCCCGACGGTCGCATCGACGAGGCGTGGTACCGGATCAGCCCCAAGGACACGCCGGTGCGCCTGCTGACGGCGCTCGGGGTCACGTCCTGATGAGCGGCCCCGGCCTGCCGCAGCCGACGGACCTGCTCCCGCACCGCCCGCCGTTCCTGTTCGTCGACCAGCTCCTCGCGCTGGAACCGGGCGCCTCCGCCCGTGCCACCTGGCGGCTGACCGGCGACGAGTGGTTCTTCGCCGGCCACTTCCCGGGCCGCCCGACGCTGCCGGGCGTGCTGATGTGCGAGGCGATCGCCCAGGTCGGGGCCATCGCTTTGCTCGCCGAGCCCCGGTGGGCGGGGAAGCTCCCGTTGTTCGGCGGCCTCGACGGCGCGAGGTTCCGGCGCCAGGTCGGCCCCGGCGACGAGCTGCAGCTCGAGGTGGAGCTCGGGCGGATGTCCGCACGTGCCGGCAAGGGGTCGGGCCGTGCCCGCCTGGGCGACGCCGTCGCGTGCGAGTGCGAGCTGATGTTCGTGATCGTCGACGCCTGAAGCCTCGCCGCACGGCCGCCGTCACCCGTGCTCGGCCACCACCCCGAGCACCTGATCGCCGTACTGGTCGAGCTTCATCGGCCCCACGCCCTTCACCCGGGCGAGCGCGGCGAGGTCGCCCGGGAGCGCGAGGGCGATGCGCTCCAGCGTCGCGTCGTCGAACACCGTGTAGGCCGGCTTGGTGCCGCGCAGCCGGTCGCGCAGCGTGCGGAGCTCGTCGAAGACCGCCGGCGCGGCTGGCGGTGTGCCGTCGGCCGGCCGCACGAGCGCACCCCGTTGCCGTCCGGTCGTGACGACCTTGGTCCCCCAGGCGAAGCGCCGGGTCGCACCGCCGCAGACGGCACGGGCGCCCTCGTCGTCGACCACGTCGATCACCCACGTCCGTCCCTGGTCGACGAGGCCGATCCCGGTGCCGGCGACCACGCCGTCGGCGGCGAGGGCGCCCGCCGGCCGCTCCGCGACGCGCCGGACCGGTGCCGGCTCCCGCACCGCCGGCTCACGACGGACCGGGTCCTCGCTCGGCTCCGTGGCCGATTCGCGCACGAACGGGCTGGCCCGCTCGTCGGTGGACACGACGGTCACGCGGTCGCTGGTGCGGGTGATCGCGACGTGGAAGACGCGCCGCTCCTCCTCGACGTCGTCCGCGAGGCGGTGCGGGAACTGGTCCGCGTCGGCGAGGTGCACGACGACGTGCGGCCACTCCTGGCCCTTCACGCGGTGCACGGTCGCCACCGTCACGCCCGAGGGGTCCGCCCGGCGATCGAGCTCGCTCGCGAGCCACGACGGGAACGACGCCGGATCGGCGTGGAGCGTGGCCAGGTGCGACAGCGCGAGGAGGTCGTCGCTCTGGGACGTCTGGTTCATCCCCCGACGGTTCGCGTCGAGGGACGCGACCGTGCCCGCGAGGCCCAGGTCGTCGGTCAGCAGGCGGAGCACCTGTGCGGTGGTGCCGCGGGCGGCGGTCCGGCGGACGCGCGCGAGGTCGGTGGCGAAGGCGCGGACGCGCTCGGCGTCGCGCTCGCTGTCGAGGCGGGCGGCGAGCCGTTCGAGCGCGTCGAGCGACGACTGCTCCGCCACCCACTCCGCGACGCGCGGGTGCAGCGAGCGCGACGGCCGCCGCAGCGCCTCCGCCAGGTCCTGTGCGGCGAACGCACCCGGGGCCGATGCGAGCCGCACCCACGCGACGGCGGCGCGCACCGAGGTCCGTGCGAGGAACTCGGGACCGGCGACGTGCGTGGTCGGGATGCCGGCGGCGCGCAGGGCGACCTGCACCGGCACGAGCACGGCGTTGACGCGCCCCAGGACGGCCACGTCCGCCGCGGGCGCGCCCGCGTCGAGCGCGGCCCGCACGGCGGCGATCGTCGCCGCGAGCGGGTCGGCGACGGCGACGGCCTCCATCCCTGACCGGTCGGCCTTCGCCGCCCGGATCGTCTTCGGCACGCGGCGCCGGTTCCGCCGCAGCAGCCGGTCCGCGGCCGCGACCACGTCGGCCGGGCAGCGGTAGTTGACCTCGAGCGGGTGGTCGGCGGCACCGGGGACGAGCCGCTCGAAGTCGACGAGCCAGCTCGGGTCCGCGCCGTTGTAGCCGTAGATGGTCTGGTCGTCGTCGCCCACCCCGAAGATCTCGGTGCCCGGGCCGGCGAGCAGGCGCACCAGCAGGATGTGCGCCGGCGTCAGGTCCTGGAACTCGTCGACGAGCAGGATCCGGCAGGCGCGCTGCGCGGCGGCGCGGGTGGCCGGATCGGCGAGCAGGAGCCGGATCGCCGTGACGATCTGGCCGTCGAAGTCGAGCTGGCCCGCGGTGTCGAGCGCCTCCTCGTAGCGGGGCAGCACCTGGGCGAAGCCGTCCACGTCGCCGCCGTACGCCGCTTCCACCTCGTCCGGGTGCCGCAGCCCCAGCCTGGCCGCGGAGAGCGCGTCGAGCCACGGCGCGAGCGGGTCGACGTTGCGCCGGCGCGGCGACTGGACGAAGCGCTCGAGCACCCGCCGCACGTCGCGCTCGTCGATCGTCCGCCACGTCCGCTCCGTGGGCGCGAACGGCGGCGCCCCCGTCACGATGGCCAGCGCGAGCGCGTTGAGGGTGCGCGCGTGCACGCCCGGCACGTCCGCCAGGCGCTCCTGCACCTCGAGCTGCGCCCGCTTGTTGTACGCCACGAGGGTGATCGCCGCCGGCGGCAGCCGCCAGCCGCGCACGAGGTGCCGAGCCCGCTCGGTCAGCACCCGCGTCTTGCCGGAGCCGGCCGGCGCGATGATCCGGGCCCGCGCGCTGACCGCGGCGACCGCGGCGAGCTGGTCGGGGGCGAGCTCGGCGCTCGGCGTGTTCGGCCCGAGCGGCCGGCGGCCGCCGTGCTCGAGCGAGACGAGCGGGATCACGGGTACGCCGCCGACAGGGTCTCGGTGGCGCAGGTCGCCGGCGTCGATCCAGCACGGTCCCACCCCGGGCAGCTCCACGTCGGCGGTGCCGTCGGTGACGGGCCGGGCGCCACCTGCGACGGCGATGTCGACGGGCGGGAAGCGCGCCGAGCCGTCGGTCGCGACCACGACCGCGCCGCGCCAGACGGCGTGACGCAGCTCGTCGAGCACGAGACGGGCGTGGGCGCCCACGAGGTGCAGCGGTCGGACGTCGACGTCGGACGGCACGTCCCGCTCCGCGAGCCGCGTCCGGACGAGGAACCGGCGCCCTGCCGCTCGGGCCGACGTCAGCGCGTCCAGGACGGCGTGCGGTGCCGTCAGGTCCGACTCGTGGAGCGCGATCTCCTCGACACCGTCCCACGGCGCCGGCACGGCCAGCCCCGGGGGTGCGACGAGGTGGCGTGCCAGCTCGGGAGGGCCGGCCCACCGAGCCGGCGGGCCGGTCGCCACGACCGGCACCGGCTCGGGCGCGGCCGGTGCGGCCGGAGCACGCACGACGGCTGCCCGCTCGGGCGGGGGAGCGGAGGCCGCCGGTTCGTCCGGCGACCCCTGCCGCTGCCAGCAGGCGCGCACCTGGTCGGCACGGTCGTGCGCGGCGCCGCAGTAGACGCAGGCGATGGGCATCGACTCGTCCTAGCGCAGGGGTGTCACGGGGCGGGCGCGAACGCGGCGGCGACGCCGACGCCGTCGAGGTACTCCTCGATCCGCGTGATCAGGAGCCGGCCGTCGCGCCGCTCGAGCCGTGCGAACAGGCAGGCGGGCAGGCGGGCGCACCGCCCGTCGGCGAAGGTGAGCTCCAGCACGTGCTGCTGGACGAAGCCGCCGGGGATCGCGTGGCGCACGACGTCGACGTACGCGCGGCCGGCGGTGAGGCGGGCGAGGCGCCGCAGCGTCCGGAGGTTGTCCTCTCGGGTCTGGTCGACCTCGTCGGTGTTGTGCCAGATCGTGGCGTCGCCGGCGTAGCGCGCGGCGACCGCGTCCAGGTCGCCGCGCTCGATGGCGGCGAAGAACGCATCCGCGAACTCGTCGACGTCGGCGGCCGTCGCGGCCGCCGTCACGCGGCGGGGCCGAGGACGAGGGTGCCGTTGTGGCCGCCGAAGCCGAAGTTGTTCGACATCACCGGCCCCGGCTCCCACGGTCGCGGCTCGCCGATCACCAGGTCGATCTTCGCGTCCGTCAGCACCTCGGTGGTGTTGGCGGTGGGCGGGATCAGCCGGTGGCGGATCGACAGCAGCGATGCCGCCGCCTCGAGCGATCCGGCGGCGCCGAGCGCGTGCCCGGTCACACCCTTGGTCGAGGTCATCGGCGGCAGGTCGTCGACGAAGACGCTCGCGACCGCCTCCGCCTCGGCCGCGTCGTTGAGCGGCGTCGAGGTGCCGTGGGCGTTGATCTGCGCCACCTGGTCGGCGCGCAGGCCGGAATCGGCGAGCGCCATCCGCATGCACACGGCCGCGCCCGCGCCCCGTGGGGCGGGGGCGGTGATGTGGTGCGCGTCGGCGTTGCTGGCGGCGCCGAGGATCTCGCCGTGGATCGTGGCGCCACGCGCCACGGCCGACTCCCACTCCTCCAGGACGAACACGGCGGCGCCCTCGCCCATCACGAAGCCGTCGCGCTTCACGTCGAACGGCATGCTGACGCCGGACGACGACAGGGCCGTCATGTTGGTGAAGCCCGCGATCCCCGTGGGCGTGATGCACGCCTCGGAGCCGCCGGTGACGACCGCGTCGCACGTGCCCCACGAGATGAGGCGGGCGGCGTACCCCATCGCCTGCGTGGACGCGGCGCAGGCCGTCACGACGGTCTCGTTCGGTCCCTGCAGCCCGTAGCGCATGGAGATGGCGGCACCGGCGGCGTTGGCCATCAGCATCGGGATGAGGAAGGGCGACACGCGGCGCTCGCCCTTCTCCAGCCGCAGCTGCACCTGCTCCTCGAGCGTGTGCAACCCGCCGATGCCCGTGGCGAAGATCGTGCCGAAGCGCTCGGGCGCGACCTCGGGCCGCCCGCTGTCGGCGAACGCCTCCGCCGCCGCGGCGATCGCGAACTGCTCGAAGCGGTCGGCGCGACGGGCCTCCTTCGGGCTGTCGTACCACGGCGAGGGGTCCCAGTCGTCGAGCGTCGTGACCTTGCGGTCCGTGACGCCGGGGCCGAGGAGGCCGGCCCAGAACGCCTCCTTGCCGACCCCGCACGGTGCGACGACGCCGAAGCCGGTGATGGCGACCCGCCGGCCGCGGCCGTCCATCAGAGCTTGCCGACGACCAGGTCGAACGCTTGGCCGACCGTCTCGACGCCCTCCAGGTCCTCCTCCGGGACCTCGACACCGAACTCCTCCTCGAGCGCCATCACCAGCTCGACGAGGTCGAGGCTGTCCGCGTCGAGGTCGTCGCCGAACTTCGCCTCGGGCACCACGGCGGACTCGTCGACCGAGAGCACTTCCACGGCGCACTTCTTGAAGCGGGCGAACAGTTCCTGATCCACGTGGTCTCCTTGTGTGCGGTGTGAGCGGATCCTACTAGTGGCCCATCCCGAGGCCCCCGTCGACGGGGACGACGGCGCCGGTCACGTACGCGGCGTCGTCGGATGCGAGGAACGCGACGACACCGGCGACCTCGTCGGGTGACGCCATCCGTCCCAGCGGGACCGCGGCGGTGAGCTCGGCCAGGCGCCGCTCGCCGAGCGCGGCCGTCATGTCCGTCTCGACCGGCCCGGGCGCGACGACGTTGACGGTGATGCCGCGCGACCCGAGCTCGCGCGCGAGCGACCGCGCCAGGCCGACGAGGCCGGCCTTGGACGCGGCGTAGTTCGCCTGCCCCGCCGAGCCCAGGAGCGCGACGACGGAGGACACCAGCACGATCCGCCCGCTGCGGGCGCGCAGCATCGCCGGGGTGGCCCGTTTGCACACGCGGAACGCCGCCGTCAGGTTGGTGTCGAGGACGCTCGTGAAGCTGTCCTCCTTCATGCGCAGCAGGAGGCCGTCGTCGGTGATGCCCGCGTTGGACACCACGATCCCGACGGGACCGAAGCGCTCCTCCACCGCGGTGAACGCCTCGTCGACGCTGGAGGCGGAGGTGACGTCGCACGGCACGCCGAACAGCGACTCGTCCGGGGGCGCCGACGTGCGGTACGTGACGGCGACCTGGTCGCCGAGCGCCGCGAACCGGCGTGCGCACGCGAGCCCGATGCCACGGGCGCCGCCCGTGACGAGCACCGTGCGCGTCATGCTCGATCGTCGGGAGGGGCGCCACCCCAACGGAGGATCGCGCTGGCGGCCGTCATGCCGGCGCCGAAGCCGACCAGCAGGACGAGGTCCCCGTCGCGGACGCGGCCGGCGTCGAGCGCGTCGGCGAGCGCGAGCGGGATCGACGCGGACGAGGTGTTGCCGGTCTCGTGGAGGACGAGCGCGGCACGCTCGAGCGGGACGCCCAGCCGGTCGCAGGCGGCGCTGATGATGCGGATGTTGGCCTGGTGGGGCACCACGAGCGCGATGTCGTCGATCGTGACGCCCGCGGCCGCCATCGACTTCTCGGCCGAGTCGACCATGATCCGCACGGCCCGGCGGAAGACTTCCTTGCCCTCCATCTGGATCAGCCCGCCGATCTCGGCGTACAGGAACCGCTCGGCGTTGCCGTCGGCGTCGAGGTCCCAGCCGAGGAGCTGCCCCGGCCCGTCGGACGCCTGCAGCACCACGGCGCCGGAGCCGTCGGCGAACAGGATCGCGGTGTTCCGGTCGGTCCAGTCGGTGATCCGGGCGAGCGTGTCGGTCCCGATGCAGACGATGGTGCGCATGCCCATCGCGATCATCCCGTGGGCGACCACGAGGCCGTAGACGAAGCCGGAGCAGGCGGCGTTGACGTCGAACGCGCCGCACTGCAGCCCCAGCTCGGTGGCGACGGCGGGTGCGCTCGCGGGGACGACGCGGTCCGGCGTGGTGGTGGCGAGGATCAGGGCGTCGACCGATGCGGGGTCGACGCCGGACATGTCGAGCGCCCGGCGCCCGGCCTCGATCGACAGCCCGGTGGTGGTGCCGCCCACGTGGCGGCGGTGGATGCCGGTGCGCTCGACGATCCAGTCGTGCGAGGTCTCGAACATCTGCTCGAGGTCGTGGTTCGTGAGCACCTTCGGCGGCAGCGCGACGCCCCAACCGGTGATGGTGGCGCCACGGACTCCGGGTGGGATCGTCGGCATGTCAGACCGTCCTCAGCCAGGCGATGGGTTGGCGGTGGGCGACGCGCTCGCCGGCCACCGCGATGTAGCTCTGCAGCACGCCGGCGAACGGCGAGCGGACCTCGGTGGTGCCCACCGTGCCGACGACGGTGCCCACCTCGACGCGGCAGCCGTCGTCGATGCCGGCGCAGGGCTCGAACACACCGGCCGCCGGGCTCACGACGAGCCGCTCGGCGGCGAAGAGGTGCTCGCCCTCGTGCGGCGTGCTGACGGTCGCGGCGACCTGGGCGCCGGTCGCGCTGCGGACCCACTCGATCAGCGCGTCCAGGTCGTCGGGTGTGGACACCGAGATCGTGCCGCCGGACTCCACCGTGCGCTTGGCCATGCCGGTCAGCACGGCGCCGGGGCCGAGCTCGACGTACTGGGTGACGCCGAGCTCCTCGAGCGCCAGCAGGCAGTGCTTCCACCGCACGGGGCTGGTCAGCTGCGCGGAGAGGAGGGTGGACCACTCGCGCCCGTGGTCGTGGGGGCGGGCGTCGACGTTCGACACGACGGGCACCTCGCTGTCGCGTGGGTCGGCCTCGGCGATGGCCTTGCGCAACCGGTCGCGCGCGGGCGACATGAACGGGGTGTGGAACGCGCCGGCGACCTGCAGCGGCATCACCTTCTTGGCCCCGAGCTCCTTCGCGTACGCGGCCGCGGCGGCCAGGCCGTCGCTCGAGCCCGCGATCACCACCTGCCCCGGCGCGTTGAAGTTCGCCACCCACACGTCCGCGTCGGCGCGCCGGCACGCCACCTCGACCTCGTCGTCGTCGAGGCCGAGCACCGCCGCCATCGTCCCGGGGTTGTCGTGGCCGGCGTCGTGCATCGCCTCGGCGCGCTCGCACACCAGGCGCACGCCGTCGTCGAAGGCCAGCGCGCCGGTCGCGACGAGGGCGGTGTACTCGCCGAGGCTGTGGCCCGCGCAGTAGCAGGGCTCGAGGCCGAGGCGCTCGGCCGCGTCGAGCACGACCAGGCTGGAGACGAACGTCGTCAGCTGGGCGTGGCGCGTGTCGCGCAGCTCGTCGGCGTCGGCGTCGAGCAGCAGGCGGGCGACGTCGCGCTCGGCCACCTCCGAGGCCTCCTCGACGAGCTCCCAGCTCTCGTGGTCGACCCACGGCCGGCCCATGCCCGGCCGCTGCGAACCCTGGCCGGGGAAGGTGAATGCGAGCATGGCGGCGGGCTGCTCCCTTCGTGGTCGGCGCTCGGGTGACGGGTGTGCGACTGCGGTACCCGGAACCCTAGACCCTGCTCCGGATCGGCTCGTGCTACCGCCAGGTAACGCCGTCCGGGGGAGGCGCAGCCCGTCAGCGCATCGTGGTGGATCGACCGCGCTGCGTCATCCATCCACGATCGCGGGCATCTCCAGTGCGTTCGGACGGATCGACAGGAGCGAGGCCATGCCCACCACGACCACCCGGGGCCTCGTTCGGCGCCTGTTCGCTCCCACGGTGGCGCTCTCGCTCGTGGCGACGCTGCCGGCGGTCGTGACGCCCCACGGACCGGTCGGAGCGGCCGGGTCGGCACCCGTGGTCGCCGAGATCCGCGTGGACGACGTCGTCGGTGCCGTCGGGGTCGGCGCCGCACCACGGGTGTCGTGGCTGGTCACGGACGCGGATCGTGGTGAGCGGGTGACGGCGTACGAGGTGTCCGTCGCAGCGTCGAGCGCGGCGCTCGGCACGGCGTCCGCGAACTGGAACGGATCGTGGGTCGAGGCGGCGGACGAGTTGTCGCCGACCGGTGTCGTGTACGCGGGCTCGCCGCTCGCGTCGAGCACCCGGTACTGGGTGTCGGTGCGCGTCGGCGACGCCGCCGGGACGTGGTCTGAGCCCGCGATCTCCACCTTCGTCACCGGCGTCGTGCGCGACGCGGACTGGACGGCGCGGTGGATCCAGCGGGAGCCCACGGCGCAGCGCCCGCACGGCCGCTTCCGCCACGAGTTCACGCTGCCGCCGCGGTCGGTCGCCGCTGCGTGGCTGCACGTGGGTGCGCGGGGACTGATCGAGGCGACGGTGAACGGCGCGGACGCTGACGGGACCGAGGGGATCGAGGGCGACGAGGTCGCCAACCCGGCGTGGACGGACTGGGACCAGCGTGCGCTCGTGCGGACCTTCGACGTGACGGGACTCGTCCGCGCGGGCCCGAACGCGATCGGGCTCGAGGCGACGAACGGCTGGTACCGCTCGTCGTACAACGGGCACGCCGCGCCGGGCGAACCCGTGTCTGAGACGCCCTTCGCGCAGGTGCTCGCCCAACTGGTCGTCCGGTTCACCGACGGTACGACCCAGGTCGTCGGCACGGGGTCCGGCTGGTCGTCCACGGACGGACCGGTCCAGATGGAGGTGCCCCTGCTCGGCGAGCACGTCGACCTCCGAACGGCGGTGGCGCAGGACGGCTGGGACCGAGCGTCCTACGCCGGCGGGTCCACGTGGCCGCCGGCCACCCTCTCCGCACCGCAGCCCGGCGTCGCTCGCGAAGCCACGGTGCTCCCGCCGGTCCGCGTCGTGAGCTCGCGTCCGCTGCCGAGCGGCTCCGCGACCACGGTGACGCTCGGCGACGGGTGCGCCGACACGCCGGTCAGCCCGTTGTGCCCGGCTGCGCCGCCGACCTGCCGGGCGTTCAACGAGGTCGGGCTGCGGCCCGGTGACCAGGTGACGGTGATCGACCTCGGCTCGATGCTCACCGGCTTCGTCTCGATCGGTGGCGTCGTCGGCGGCGACGGCGCCACGGTGGAGATCTCGTACGGGCAGACGCTCGGCGAGGACGGCCGGGTCAAGGAGCTCGACACCGGGACCTTCTGGGGGACGTCGTCGGACAACGGCTGTCAGGCGGGGATCCCGCCGGACGCCCACCGCCATCAGATCGACCAGTTCGTGTTGACCGGCGGCGCCGCCCAGGTGCTCGCTCCACGCTTCTCGTACAAGAGCTTCCGGTACGTCGAGGTCCGAGGGCTCGGGAGGGTCGACCCCTCGAGCGTGCAGGTGCACGCGGTGCGCGATGCGAGTCCGGTCCGTGGCTCGTTCCACTCGAGCGACCCGCGGCTCGACCGGGTCTGGGACGCGGCCGTCCGGACGTACGGCAACAACATGCACGGCTACTTGGAGGACAACGTCATCCGCGAGCGTCGCGGGTGGGCGGCCGATGCGCACCTGAACGCGGAGGCGATCCTCTACACGTACGACAGCGTGCCGATGTGGCGGAAGTGGATGGAGGACATCCGCACCACCCAACGCGCCTTCGAGGCCTTCAGCGGCCTCCGCGGCCGGAGCGCGTACGTCCACCCGGGGAGGATCTACGGTCTCGGTTCACTCGACCCGATCTGGTCGGCTGCGCTCCCCCTCGTCGCGTGGCGGACGTATCTCCACACGGGCGATCGCAGCGTCCTCGAGGTCGCGTGGGGAGACGGGGGCGGCGTCCCCGCGCTCGCCGACTGGTTCATCGGCGAGGCACGCGCGTCCAGCGAGAACCCCACCTCCCGTGCGGACGATCCGCTCCTCATGGACGTGGTGCCCTTCACGTACGGAGACCACCTCGCCCGGGAGTCGTCCTCGATCACGCTGACCGCCACGGGGTACTACGTGGCCGTGCTCGAGACGACCATCGCGATCGCGGAGGAGCTCGGCCACCTCAGCGTCGCCGAGCCGTGGCGGTCGGAGCTCGAAGCCGTGCGCGAGCGCTTCGACGAGGTGTTCTGGGATGCCTCGGCGGCGGAGTACCGTGGCCTGAACCCGGATCAGTCCTACGGCCCCGACGGGCTCGTACCGACGGTTCCCGCGGCGATGACGAGCCAGGCCATCGCACCTGCGGTCGGCCTGAACGGCTTGGGGACGGCGCTCGATCTCCACGTCGGCGACGGCGGGTGCGTCACCTGCGGCCGCGGGGCCGACGCACTCGTGACGCAGCTCACCGACGGCCTCGTCACCGCTGGCCTCGTCGGAACCCACGCCGTCTACCGAGCGCTCGTCAAGGTCGGCGCCGCGGACATCGCCTACAGCTCGATCACCGACCCGCGGAACTTCGTCGCGATGGCGACTGAGACGCGCACGATCTGGGAGACGTGGCCGGACGGACTGCTCTCGGGCTCGGCGAAGGACCAGCCCGGCCTCGCGGCTGGTGCCGTCGAGTGGCTCGTGAGCGGGCTTGGCGGGATCCGTCCTCGTCACGACGGGCCGGGGTATCGGCAGGTCGACATCCACCCGCAGGTTCCGACGGAGCTCGAGCACGCGGAGGTGCAGCTGACGACGGTCCGGGGGGAGCTGGCGAGCGGTTGGCGGAAGGAGGGCGACGACCTGGCGGTGGAGGTGACGATCCCGGTGGGGTCGACCGCCCACGTGCGGATCCCGTTCGTGACGGGTGCCGCAGGCGCCGTGGTGCTGCTCGACGGTCACGTGTTCCACGCAGCGGGCCTGCCGTCGACGAGCGCTCCGGGTGTCTCGGTGGAGCGCCTGGCAGATGACGCCCTCGTGCTCGAAGTCGGCTCCGGCACCTACGCCTTCCGCTCGACGACGGCCGCCACCCTGCCGACGACGACGACCACCACCACCACCTCCACGACCTCCACCACGCCGACGGTGCCGCCGACGACCACGACGACGACGGTGCCGCCGACGACCACGACGACGAC
>Ga0164290_1000867_pt1 | contig 70948 bp, 72 predicted proteins | sample Micstemetagenome_FD_108782 | JGI IMG/M metagenome (GOLD analysis project Ga0164290, IMG submission 108782) | Contaminated culture microbial community from soil near Moab, Utah, USA - Microcoleus steenstrupii SON62 (Illumina Assembly) | ecosystem: Environmental > Terrestrial > Soil > Soil crust...
AGATCTCGCTGACCCCGGCCTCATGGGCGGCGGCCAGAACCGCCGGCTGCAGCTTGCCGGGCGGGGTGACCATGGCGATACGGTCGACGCCGGCCGCCTGGGCCGGGATACAGTTCATCAACAAGGTCGAGGGATAGGCGGCCCGGCCGCCGGGCACATAGACGCCCACCGACTCCAGCGGGCCCCAGCGCCAGCCCAGCTCGACCCCGGCCTCATCGGTCCAGCGCTGGTCGGCCGGCCGTTGACGCTCGTGATAGGCGCGGATCCGCCCGGCTGCGAAGGCGATGGCCTCGCGCACCGCCGGATCACAGGCCGCAACCCCGGCGGCGATCTCGTCTGGCGTCACGCGGATCGTCTGCTCGGTCAGCGCGACGTGATCGAACCGGCGAGTGTAGTCGAGCACCGCCTCCAGGCCCCTGGCCTTGACCGCCGCCAGCACCTCGGCGGCAGCGGCGTCGACATCGGCGGGCTGGCCGCGTCGCTCATCCAGAAAGGCGGCGAAGGCGGTATGAAAATCGGTGTCGGTGTAACGAAAACGGCGCATGCCCGCCATATAGGGCGCCAAAGGGTCGAGGCGAAGACGCTGTTGTGGTCAGTCTTCCGGACAGCCGGCCCAGCCGTCCTCTTCCTTGCCCCGATCGATCAACGCCAGGACGACCGGCTGGTCATCATAGCGGGCCCGCAGCGCCGCCTCGTCGGCCTCGAGATCGTCGCACCGCAAATCGGCCAGGGCGGTCTCGATCTCCTTGGCGCGCTCGTCGTCGTAGCCGTCCTCGCCGGACCAGTGCTTACATCCGGCGAAGCGCTGCATGAATTCGAGGGCGTCTGGCGGCGACTCCCGCTCCAGCAGGCAGGTGTCCGGCGCGTCCGACGTCCGCGCCATCGCCGGGCCCGACAGAGCTGCAACCAGAACCAGATGGACAGTCCGGAAGCGCATCGGTCAATCCTCGTGTTTGGGCCGCCTTGGGGTCGGCCAGGGCGCCGAGACGTCGGCCATCGCTGCGTCGATACATTCGACCTCGGCCCGAAGTTCGCCGCCGCCGGCGAAGGTCATGACGATGACGCCGCCTGGCGCCTCAACAGGTTCGAAAGCCAGGCCCATCAAGGACACCACGGCGTCCCTGGCTTCGCGGCGCAGCTTGAGGCTCCGCACCGCCAGCACTCCGGTCAGCTGCAGTCCGCTGCGAACCCGCTCGCCGGCCTGGCCCTTCGCCTCCCAGCGGAAGCGGTTGAAGCCGACCGTCAGGCGGCGGGCCGAGGGCTCGAAGGCGATGTCGCCAATCCTGGCCACGGCGTCCTGCAAGGCGGCCGAGATCACCGCCAGGTCGTCGGCGTCCTCGGCCAGCAGCCGAAGGCCTGATGTCTCCGGCGTCCGGCTCATTCGTCGAGGCTTCCATCGCCCTTGATACGACGGACATTGGCGCCGCAGGCGTTGAGCTTGTCTTCCAGCCGCTCGAAGCCGCGATCCAGATGATAGACCCGGCTTACGGTGGTGTCGCCCGTGGCCACCAGCCCGGCGATGACCAGGCCGACAGAGGCCCGCAGGTCAGTCGCCATGACCGGCGCGCCTTCCAGATGGTCGACGCCGCGCACCCGCGCCTCGCTGCCGGAGACCGTGATGTCGGCCCCAAGCCGGGCCAGTTCGGCCGCGTGCATGAAACGGTTCTCGAAGATGGTCTCGCGGATGACGCTCTCGCCGTCGGCCAGGGTCATCAGGGTCATGAACTGCGCCTGCAGATCGGTGGCGAAGCCCGGATAGGGCGCGGTGTCGATGTTGACCGCCTTCAGACGCGCGCCGTTGCGCTTGATGATCACCCCGTCGTTCAGCCGGGTGACGCCGACGCCGGCCTCCTCCAGCTTGACCAGCAGGGCCTCCATCAGATCGGCCCGGGTGTTGGTCAGCCGAACCTCGCCGCCGGCCATGGCCGCGGCGACGGCATAGGTGCCGGCCTCGATACGGTCCGTGATCACCGCATGGCTGGCGCCGTGCAGCTTCTTCACCCCGGTGATGGTGATGACCGGGGTCCCCGCCCCTTCCACATGAGCGCCCATGGCGTTCAGGCAGTCGGCCAGATCTTCGATCTCGGGCTCGCAGGCGGCGTTGCCCAGGCGGGTGACGCCCTTGGCCAGCACGGCGGCCAGCATGGCGTGCTCCGTGGCCCCGACCGAGACGATCGGAAACTCGATGTCCGCGCCCCTCAGGCCGCGCGGGGCCTGGGCGTAGACGTAGCCCTCGTGCAGATCGATGGTGACACCCAGCGCCTCGATCGCCTTCAGGTGCAGATCGACGGGCCGTCCGCCGATGGCGCAACCGCCCGGCAGGGAGACCTTGGCCTGACCATTGCGGGCCACCAGCGGGCCCAGAACGTTGAAGCTGGCCCGCATCTGGCGGACAAGATCGTAGGTCGCGAAATGGCTGCGGATGGTCCTGGTGTGCAGCACCGATTCCGGACCGTCCGGACCGTCGCTCTCGGTGATGTTGGTGCCCAGGTGCTGCAGAAGCTGGCCGAGGAACCGGGTGTCGCGCAGACGCGGCATGTTGGTCAGCCGCAGGGGCTCTTCGGTCAGCAGGCTGGCGACCATCAGCTTGATGGCGGAATTCTTGGCGCCGCTGATCGGGATTTCCCCGTTCAGCCTGGTGCCGCCGGTGATGGCGATGCTGTCCATCCAGTCCCTCAGATGTCCGCGCCTCAGGCAAAAAGGGCGCAAAGAATGGCCTTTAACGGGCGCGAGCCCCGCGCGCCACTTCCAAGGCTGTCACGACCCTGTCAGGCCTTGTCGGGATCGTCTTGCTTTTCTGGTGCAGACGCCCGTTTGGCCGCCTTGCGGCGACGCAGGTTGGCCCGCAGGGCGGCCGCCAACCGCGCCTCTTTCTCGGCTTTGTCTTCAGTCGATCCGGAGGGCGGTTTGGCCATGGCCTCTCACCTGTCTATGGGGCGGTTTCCCGAAGGAGACCTGGTGCCGCCGGGCAGGATTGAACTGCCGACCTCAGCCTTACCAAGGATGCGCTCTACCACTGAGCTACGGCGGCTAGACAGGTGAGGCGCGCCTAGTAGCGAAAGTCGCCGGGAAGGCAAAGGGAAAAATCGGCTTTCGCCCATTTCGTCTCATCAACCGTTCGCCCGTCGCGGCCAAAGTTCCCCCACCAGCCCGGCGACCGCGGTCAGCAGCACCCCGCCCAGCAGCCATACTCCCCCGATGACAAGCGCACTGCGCGAGAGCGGCGGGGGCAGAGACATGACCGCGATCATGATCGGGATCCATGAGACCCGCATGCCCACTTCTCGCCAGAGCAGCACCTTGCCGTCCAGCAAACGGCCCGGCGCCTTGTGAGCGATGACCAGCAGGCCGACGAGACCGGCCGCCGGGACCCAGAGTCCCGGCAGACGACCGGACAGCAGCAAAAGAGCAGCGACGCCCAGGCTGGCCACGCCGAGCCCGGTCAGCAGGCCGATGCGCCAGCGCCGCGTTACCTGATGTTCCCAGATCTCCTCCAGCGTGCCCGAGGCCATCGAAACCATCGCGACCCCGGCCGCCATCGCCACGCCCAGCTGCCACCAGGCGCCGGCCGGCAGCACATCGGCGAGATTCAGCCAGAAGATCGCCAGGAACAGACCCTGGCTTGCCGCTCGCACGTACCAGGGAAACCGCCGCGCGGGCTGCAGGGTGACCAGGCCGACGACCCAGAATCCCAGAGTGAACAACGACATGTAGCCGGGCATTTCCAGACCCCAGCCCTCGCCAGGACTGCGGTCCGGCTCGCCGGTGACAAGGGCCCAGCCGACCAGGCCGGACCCGATGGCCGCAAAGGCCAGCGCCGGTTGCCAGGTCAGCGGCCACAGGCCGGCGCAGAGGGTGGCGAGGAGTACAAGCACCAGCCCGGCCGGCATCCAGCCGGCAGCCAGCCAGGGCGGCGCGCTCCAGCGATAGCCTGTCCGCCAGGCGTGCTGTGGCCGCTGGACGCCGAAATGCCAGATGGCCAGGACCACGGCGGCCGCCACCAGGCAGGCCAGAAACGTTGCGGGCGTAACCGCGGGATAGCCCGTCGCGGTGCGCGCCGTCGGCTGCTCTACGGCGATGGCCAGGGCATAGGCGATCACCGGCATCGACAACAGCAGGAGCGGGTTGAACCAGGGCTGCTCCAGGGCCCGGGTCCACCAGGCGACCGCCTCCTGGTCCATGTCGCCCCACAGGCTGCGCCGCCGGTAGTTGAGGATTTCGAACATCCCCGAGACCGATTTTCGCAGGCCGGGGTTGAGCCGATACAATAGGGTGCGCAGTCGTGTCGGCTTGCGGGTGAGGGCCTTGTAGGCGTCGTGGTAGCGATGGCCCGGACGGGCGATCTCGCGCAGCCCTGACAGATCGTCGCGCCGCTGCAGGACCCCTGCCCCGGCCTGGCCCTGCCGGCTCAACCGCCCTGACTGCCAGCGAAACCGGGCAACGACAGGATCGATCAGCATGTCCGCCCGCGGCATCGACTGCACGATCAGCTCTTCCAGCCAGCCCTCCAGCCAAAGGATGGTCGGCAGATGCTCCATCATCGGCGAGGCGAAAACGTCCTCCAGGGCCAGCAGGGCCGCGCTGTCGGAGGGTTTTCGCCCCTCGGCGAACAGGCCCCGCAGACGACCGAGCCTGGCGTTGAAGTCGATAGCCTCCGCCCGGACGGGGTCAGGCTCCGGCTGTGGCGCCGGTTCCGGCGCCGGCGCGGACGCCGCACCATCTGAAACGGGCGGCTGCGCATCAGGCGCAGCCCGCCACCAGCGATCCCTGGCCTCCACAACCGGTTCATCGACGGCCGGCGCAGGGTCAGGCGCCCCCCGCCACCAGGGATAGACAGGCGGCCCCGGCAAGGGCAGATCATCGTCCACCAGGCCCGGCTCGCGACGGGCAGCCTGGGCAGAGTTGATGAGCGCGATCAGTTCGGGATCGAAGGCCCCGGCGCCCTCGTCATCGTCCTCCTCGGGCTCTTCGTCCCATCCGTTGGCCTTGCGCTGCGCCATCCACTGGGCTTCACGCTGGGCCTGCTCATAGGCTTCCCGCAGCTCCTGGAAGCCCTCGGCGTCGTCTTCCGGATTGGTGACCTTCAGCAGCCGGGCGTAGGCTCGACGGATCGCCGTCATGTCGTCGGTGGGGTCTATGCCCAGCTTGCGCCAGACACCCCGGCTCACAGCCAGGTCTCCCCTTCCAGCGCGTCCATGGCCTTCATCAGCTCGCCGCGGGCATGCTCGACCTCGCGAGGGTCCTGCTTGTCGAGCACCATCTCGAACTGCGAGGTGATCTGCGAGATGTAGCTGCGGGTCTCGCCCAGGAACTTCTCGTAGCAGCGGCTGGCCCGGGCCAGGGCCGCCTTGTTGGCGTCTGCGTCACGCGGATGCTGCTTCAGCGCCGCCAGCAGGGCGCGTCGCTGTTCAAGACCGGCCATCGAGGCTGTCTCGTCGTCCATAATCACCAGTTCGCGGCGCTCGCCGGTCTTCGGCACATGGATATCGACCTCCAGCAGGCCGTTGATGTCGTAGCTGAAGCGGACCAGAACCTCGATCTCGCCGGCCCGGGCCGGCGGCACCTTCATGGTAATCTGCCCCAGCTTGATGTTGTCGACGACGCTCAGCGACTCGCCCTGGTAGATGCCGAGGTCGATGGCCTTCTGGCCATCCTGCAGCGTCGAATAGCTCTTCACCCGACTGGCCGGTATGGCGGTGTTGCGCTCGATGATCGGCGAGAAGATGCCGTCCCTGAACGTCCCGTCCGGTCGCCGCTCCGCTGAATCCACCCCCAGGCTGTAGGGGCAGACATCGGTCAGAACGACCTCCTTGAGGGCGACGTCCCGCGCTTTCAGCCCCGCCTGCACGGCGGCGCCGAGCGCGACCGCCTCATCCGGGTTGACGGCGGTGGAGGGGAAGCGGCCGAACATCTTGGTCACCGCCCGGCGGACCAGCGGCATCCGCGTGCCGCCGCCGACCAGGACGATCTCGCCCAGGTCATTGGCCCGCACATTGCTGTCCCGCAGAGAGCGCAGCACCGGCTCGCGCAGCCGGTCCAGCAGCGCCTGGGCGTTGGTCTCGAACCCGTCGGCGGTGATCTCGACCTCACGGATGACATCCTTCCAGGTCACCGACATGGTCACCGTGCTGCTGTCGGTCAGACCGCGCCGGGCGCGCTCGGCCGCCTCGCGCAGCCGCTCGATCAGCACCTGTTCGGTCCGGTCGCTGGCCCAGTCGCCGGCTGCCTGCGTCCAGAACATGTTGATCAGCAGCTGGTTGAAGTCTTCTCCGCCAAGATGGTTGTCGCCCGTCGAGGCGCGGACCTCGATGACCCCCTCGAACAGTTCGAGCACCGAGACGTCGAAGGTGCCGCCGCCCAGATCGAAGACCAGGAAGCGCGCCTCGTTATCCAGTTCATGGATGCCGTAGGCCAGGGCCGCCGCCGTCGGCTCGTTAAGCAACCGCTCGACCTTCAGGCCCGCCAGCTCCCCGGCCCGGCGCGTGGCCTTTCGCTGCTTGTCGTTGAAATAGGCCGGCACGGTGATCACCGCCTCGGTGACCGGCTGACCCAGATAGGCCTCGGCGTCGGCTTTCAGGCTCTTCAGCACCAGGGCCGACAGTTCCTCGGGCGTGAACGACTTCTTGCCCAGCCTGGTGGTGCGGCTGGAGCCCATGTAGCGCTTGAAGGCGGTGGCCGTCAGTTTGGCATGGGTCGACTGCCGCTCGCGCGCCGCCAGTCCGACCAGGATGCTGTCGGTGGCCTCATCGACACTGACCGCCGAGGGTGTCAGCCGGTGACCCAGACTGTTGGGAATCAGCTCCGCCTGACCGTCGCGCCAGACCGCAACCGCCGAGTTGGTGGTTCCCAGATCGATACCGATGATCACGCTTTCGCCCCCGAAAGGCCAACCGGGCCCAGGAGTCTTCTAGCATTCGAGAGCCGAGGTTTCGCAAGGGGGTCGCGCCAGTTTGGCTGCGCCCTCAGACGATCTGCTGCTCCTCGACCAGAAAGACCGGCGACTTCGCCAGGTCGATGAACCGGCGCTCGTCTTCCAGCAGTTCGAGACCGGCCTTGCGAACAGCCGGGTCGTCGCTGGCCATATCCTCGATGCGATCCCACCATAGTTCGGCGACGCCGTCGTAGGCCGGCGGCCCAGCCCGGCTGGCGGCCAGGCCGGCGAAAGCCTCATCGGGCAGCGTGTGGCTCTGGACGTAACGGCGAATCTTCAGCAGCGCCGCCCGCTCGGCGACCAGAGGCGCATGGGTCTCACGCCAATAGGTCTGGAATTCTTCGCGGGTCAGGTGCGGCAAGCGGGTCAGGCAGAAGGTAATCTTGATCATGGCGGCCTCGGCGGAAGACGGAACGCCCACAGTGGCGCCCGTCTCCCGCCCCGACTAGTCGTCAGTTGAACAGGTCGGGAATCGTCGTCTGAAGAGCCGAGGGCGCCGATGCATGTCCGCCGATGCCGGTTGCATTGAAGGCCGAAACCCCGACCAGCATTGTCCGCAGATCGTTGAGGCTCAACGGCGCGTCAGTGTTGAACAGCACGGTGAAATCGGCAACGCCGTCACCGTTGGTGTCGCCCTCGAGGATGTAGCCCGTCGCGCGACCAGCCAGAAGGGCGCCGTCGGCGGCCTTCATGTCCAGTCCGCCAAATGTCTTGACCGTCATCTGGCCGGCGACCCTCGTGAAGGTGTCGACCAGGACAAAGTCGTCATTGCCGGCCTTGCGGGTGTTGGCGTCAATGGCCGAGACGTCGATCCTGTCCCCCTCGGACACGCTAAGATCGTAGATGACGTCCGTGTTGGCGCCGACACCCAGGACCGGCGCGCCCAGGGCGCCATTCGGAAGCGACGGTCCGACACTGGCCTGGCTATCGCTGGTGGCCTTGTAGACAAAGGTGTCCGCACCCGTCCCGCCCGACATCTGGTCGCCGCCGGCCCCGCCATAGATGGTGTCGTTGCCGGCGTTGCCCATCAGGGAGTCGTTGCCGCCGACGCCGTTCAGCGTGTTGGCCAGACCGTTGCCGACGATCTGGTTGGCCAGGCCGTTGCCGGTGCCGGTGACCGCAGTCCCGGTCAGCTCAAGGTCCTCGACGTTCGCTGTGAGCGTGTACGCCAGAATATTGGAGATGACCTTGTCTTGCCCTTCACCGAGGTTCTCTTTGACCGCATCCCGGGTGCTGTCGACGTAGTAAAGGTCGTCGCCCGTGCCGCCGAACATCTGATCGCCGTCGAACTGGCCGCCGCCGCCCCCATTGAGGATGTCATTGCCGGCGTTGCCATAGAGGATGGCGGTGCCGGCCTTGCCATTGATGGTGTCATCGAAGGCGGTGCCGTTCAGGGTCTCGGATTTGTTGGTGCCATCGAGGCGCGTGTAGTCCCCGTTGATCGTCACCGTCACTGCGCCGATGTCGGTCAGCGCCGTCGGGCCGGTTCCGTCCGCCAGGGTGTAGTCGAAGGTCTCCGACGTTTGCTGGCCCAGGTTGCCATTGTTCGACGTTCCGCCGGAGGTGTAGGTCAGGGTGCCGTTGGCGTTCAGCTTGACCGTCGAACCGCTGGCCAGAGTGATGGTCTGGCCGACAGTTATGGCCGTGCCGTTGATCGCGGTCACATACAGGGTCGCGCTCTGGGCGTCCTGATCGTTGCCCAGCACATTGATCGTGGTGGCCACGCCTTCCGCGACCGTGGCCGAGTCATCGGTGGCGGTCGGAGGGGTGTCGGGCGACGGCTGCTCACGGCCCAGCGTCAGGGCGTGGGCCAGCATGTTGACGTAGAAGTCTTCCCAGACACTGGTCGAGCCGGCATTGGAGTCATTGTAGAAGTCCAGCGGCAGGCTGCTGTAGACGATCGCGCCGAACCCGAGGAAATAGGTGAAGGCCGTCACCTTGCTGGTATCGTCCAGGGTAAGGAGTATCTCGCTGCCGTCCGGCAGAGACGATGCGACGACGTAGCCATGGTTCGAACTGTTGCCGCCATCAAGGCTGGTGTCGGTCACCTCTCCGAAAGGCGTTGAAGCGATCAGATTGCCCTGCGGCCCAAGGTTCATCTGTTGGGATCCAGGGGCGTCGGTATCCCGCACGATGTTGAGGGTGTTGCCCTCGCCGAACAGGATTTCCGCCCCGTCCACGTAGCGGTCGAAGAACAGCACCACCAGGCCGTTGGCCACGGCGGCCTGGATCGCGGGAAGCGCCGCCAGCAGCGCGTCCGAATACCCGCCATTGAACGGATTCTGGATGACCAAAACCCTCAGGGTCGCCAGAACTTCCGGGGTGAGATTTGTGACATTGACCGCCGTCTGGCCGAGCTCGACGATCTCGTCGAGTTCGTTCGCCGCTCCGGCTTCGGCGCGGGTGTCGTAGTAACCAACGTTCACTGCATCAGCCATGAGCCTGCATCCTCCAAAAATGGCGTACGCACGCGGGTGCAGGCGGCTTCGCCCGGCGACCGTTCAGCGTTGCGGTCTTGGAGTCCCCCCCAAGGCGGATGAGGCTGACCACTGTTCGACAAGACCAACAAGCGACGCAGCGATGCTGTTAGAGGCGCCCACCCGACAACGGCGACGGTTCGGCGGAAAACGCCTTAAATTTCAAGACCGTCGTTCGCCTAAGGCGCATACGGCTGCCCGCGCCCCTTCATGCGACATGGCGTCACGCCATTTTGGGCGCACCCGTAATGCGGTTTACCCCCGGACGGATGAGGCGGCAAAATAACCTGCCGTTGCAATCGCCGCAGTCACGAAGGTTCCCCAGGCCAGGTCAGCCGCAACCACCGTCCAGCTGAATCCCTTGAGGGTGGCCATATTGGTCAGGTCATAGGTGGCGTAGGCCACGAAGCCGAAGATCGCCCCGCTGATCAGGGCCGTGGTCCAGGCCCCCGCCGCCAGGCCCGGCCGCACGGCGAAATAGACCGTGGCCGCCAGGTACATCAGGTAGAAGGGCACCGCCGCCGCCATGTTGGGCTTCTCGAGCAGCAGCCCACCGATCTCCCGCTGGTACATCTTCTGGGCCACCACGGCGAGCCAGACGAAGTCCAGGGCGATGAACACCACGCCGGAAGCGACGTAGGCGGCGATGTATTTCAGCATGACGGTCTCCATCCGGTTGGCGGGACAGGTAGCGCGTTCCCGCCGCCCGCCAAGGCCGCCCCGACCCTACTCCGCCGCCAACGCCATCGCGGCGCCGGCTGTCAGCGCCGTCTTGGCCGCCAGCTCGGCCTTGGCCGTCTCGTACTCCGCCGACAGTCGGCCGACCATGTCGGCGACAGTCGGGATGTCCTTGACTGCGCCAATGCCCTGGCCGCAGCCCCAGATGTCGCGCCAGGCCTTGGCTTCCTGGTTGCCGCCCGAGCCGAAGTTCATCTTCGACGGATCGCTTTGCGGCAGGTTGTCGGGGTCGAGGCCCGCCGCCACGATCGAGGGGCGCAGGTAGTTGCCGTGCACGCCGGTGAACAGGTTGGAATAGACGATGTCGTCAGCGGCGCTGGAGACGATCATGTCCTTGTAGCCCTGCTGCGCCCGGGCTTCCTGGGTGGCGATGAATGCCGAACCGATATAGCCGAGGTCGGCGCCCATGGCCTGGGCGGCCAGGATCGATTTGCCGTTGGCGATCGAGCCGGACAGGGCCACCGGCCCGTCGAACCACTCGCGGATCTCCTGGATCAGGGCGAACGGCGACAGACCGCCGGCATGGCCGCCGGCGCCGGCGGCGACGGGAATCAGGCCATCGGCGCCCTTCTCGACCGCCTTGTGGGCGAAGCGGTTGTCGATGACGTCATGCAGGGTGATGCCGCCCCAGGCGTGGACGGCGTTGTTCACGTCCTCGCGGGCCCCCAGCGAGGTGATCATGATCGGCGCCTTGTACTTGGCGCACATCTCGATGTCCTCCTCGAGCCGGTTGTTGGTCCGGTGGACGATCTGGTTGACCGCGTAGGGCGCCGACGGCGTATCCGGGTTGGCCTTGTCCCAGGCCGCCAGTTCCTCGGTGATCTGCGCCAGCCACTCGTCCAGCTGGCTGATCGGCCGGGCGTTCAGCGACGGAAAGCTGCCGACGACCCCGGCCTTGCACTGGGCGATGACCAGCTCCGGTCCCGAGATGATGAACAACGGCGAGCCGATGACCGGCAGGCGGAGGCGGTCGCGGAGGATGGGCGGCAGAGCCATGGAAAGTCACCTTGGGAAGGATTGATATACGCTGTAAATATAACAACTGTTTGAGCCACGCAACCGTGCCCCTGGGGCAGGCGCTGCAAACGACCTAGGGGGCGATGTAGCGGAAAACCGCGGCCGGGCCAGGCGCGGCCGAACCAAAGTCGCGCGCCTCGTAAACCGCCACCTCCTGCAGGCGCCCCTTCGGCAGGAACTCGCGCAGCGGATCGCCCACAAAAACCTCCTGCCCCGCCGCCAGGCGGTGATCGAGCAAGGCCGTCATTCGCTCGGCCAGGCCGAAATCATAGAAGACGTCCCCAACCAGAATGACATCGACCTCCGGCAGTGGGGTGGTTGTGGCGTCGCCCCACAGGCAGGTCGCCGAAACGCCGTTCCGCCGGGTGTTGAGTTCGGTTGCGACCACCGCAAAAGGATCGATGTCGATGGCGAAAACCTCTGCGGCCCCTGCCCTGCCCGCGGCGATCGACACCACGCCCGACCCACTGCCGACGTCCAGCACCCGGCGCCCGGCGACCCTCTGCGGCTGGTCAGCCAGGAAGGGAATCAAGGCTCGTCCGCCGCCCCAGAGGTGGGCCCAGAAGGGCATTCCGAAACCCGGATTGATCCTCTGCAGGCTCGCAAGACCGCTGCGGGGACCGGCCAGATGCATCTCCACACCGGGAAGCTCCGCCACGGCGACCGGGGTCAGGGCGCGCTCGATGAACGCCACCGCCTCGGCCCGCAAAGACTCGCTCAGTTCCAACTGACGGCTCCCTGTCCGCGACGGACAAACCCGGTTTCCGGGCGCTTGACGCTCCTTACGTCACAGGCGCATGACGCCCGCGTCAACTGCTGCATCGCACTGCTGGAGCCGCCGCCCTTGTCCGGACCTGTCCTGTCCCTCGCTGACGACTTCCCCGCCAGTCCGAAAGCCGAATGGCTGTCGCTGGTCGAAAAAACCCTCAAGGGCCAGTCCTTCGAGGACGCCCTGGTCAGCCGCACCGTGGGCGGCATCGCCATCCAGCCGCTCTACACCGAGGCCCCGCAGAATCCCCGCGACCTGCGCGCCCGTGACGCCATCCGTCCCTGGGACCTGCGCACCGTCGTCGCCCATCCGGACCCGGCACGCGCCAACGCCGACATCCTGAAAGACCTCGAACAGGGCGCCGCCTCGGTCCTCGTCCGGATCGACCCCACCGGCCAGAACGGCGTCGCTGTCGCCGATGCGCAGGGCCTGGCCCGCGTCCTCGAAGGCGTGCTGCTCGATCTCGCCCCCGTCGCCCTCGACGCCGGCTTCCTCGGCCCCAAGGCCGCCGACTGGCTGGCGAGCCTGGCCAAGGCCGCGCCCAACGCGCCCCTCGCCTTCCACATGGACCCGCTCAGCGCCTTCGCCCGCACCGGCGCCTCGCCGGGGCCGATGGAGAGCCACCTGGTCTCCGCCGCCACCGTCGGTGCCCGCCTGCTCGGCATCCATCCCAAGGCCAGCCTGATGCTGGCCAGCGGCACGGTTGTGCATGAAGCCGGCGGCGGCGAGGCCGAAGAGCTGGCGGTGATGACGGCCGCCGCCATCGCCTACGCTCGCGCCCTGGTTCGCGCCGGGCTGAGCATGGAACAGGCCTTCGGGGCCATCACCCTCGGCGTCTCCCTCGACGGCGAATACTTCACCAGCATCGCCAAGCTGCGCGCCGCCAAGGTGCTCTGGGCCCGCATCACCGCCGCCTGCGGCGTCAGCGTCGCCCCGACGGTCGAGGTTCGCACCTCCCACCGCATGCTGACGAAGAAGGATCCCTGGACCAACCTGCTGCGGCTCACTGCCGCCGGTTTCGCCGGCGCCGTCGGCGGCGCCGATGCTATTGTCATGGGCGCCTACACCGACGCGCTTGGCATCCCGACCACCTTCGCCCGCCGCCAGAGCCGCAACACCCAGCTGGTCTTGATGGAAGAAGCCAACCTCGGCCGCGTCGCCGACCCGGCCGGCGGCGCCGCCTACCTCGAGACCCTCACCGACCAGATCGCCCGCGCCGCCTGGAGCCGCTTCCAGGCCATCGCAGCCGAGGGCGGCCTGATCGAGGCCCTCACCAACGGCGCGGTCGCCAAGGCCGTCTTTTCTACCCGTGACGCCTGGCTCGCCGCGCCGCGCAAGATCCTCGGCGTCAACGCCTTCCCCAACGCCGCCGAAACCCCGGCCGAGGTCGAGACGCCCGACGTCGCCGCCTTCGCCCTGCCCGTTCCCGACCTGCGCATCCCTGGCCCCTCGGCCAGCTGTACGCCGCTCGCCCCCGTCCGCCTCGCCGCCGCTCTCGAGGAGGCCTGAACCATGTCCACCTTCCCCAACTTCGCCGACCTGCCGTTCGACGCCGACCTCAAGGTCGCCGCCCCCACCCCGGGTGAGACCTGGGACACGCCCGAAGGCGTCTCGGTCGCCCCGTCCTATGGCCCCGAAGACACCCAGGCCCTCGACTTCCTGACCGGCTATCCGGGCGTCGCGCCTTTCCTGCGCGGCCCCTATCCGACGATGTACGTCACCAACCCCTGGACGGTGCGCCAGTACGCCGGCTTCTCGACCGCCGAGGACAGCAACGCCTTCTACCGCCGCAACCTTGCGGCCGGTCAGATGGGCCTGTCCGTCGCCTTCGACCTCGCGACCCACCGCGGCTACGATAGCGACCATGAGCGGGTGAAGGGGGATGTCGGCATGGCCGGCGTCGCCATCGACAGCATCCTCGACATGCGCACCCTGTTCGACGGCATCCCGCTCGACAAGATGAGCGTCTCGATGACCATGAACGGCGCCGTCCTGCCGATCCTGGCCCTCTACATCGTCGCCGCCGAGGAACAGGGCGTTCCGCCCGAAAAACTGTCCGGGACCATCCAGAACGACATCCTCAAGGAGTTCATGGTCCGCAACACATACATCTATCCGCCGGCCCCCAGCATGCGGATCATTTCGGACATCTTTTCATACACTTCGACGCACATGCCGAAGTTCAACTCGATCTCGATTTCGGGCTATCACATGCAGGAGGCCGGGGCGACGGCCGACCTGGAGCTGGCCTACACCCTCGCCGACGGCATCGAATACGCCCGCGCCGGCGTGGCCGCCGGCATGGACATCGACGTCTTTGCGCCGCGCCTCAGCTTCTTCTGGGCCATCGGCATGAACTACTTCATGGAAGTGGCCAAGATGCGGGCCGCGCGCCTGCTCTGGGCCCGCCTGATGAAGCGCGAGTTCGATCCCAAGGACAGCCGCTCGCTCAGCCTGCGCACCCATAGCCAGACCTCCGGCTGGTCGCTGGCCGCCCAGGACGTGTTCAACAACGTCTCCCGCACCGCCGTCGAGGCCATGGCCGCCGTCAACGGCCAGACCCAGTCGCTGCACACCAACTCCCTCGACGAAGCCCTTGCCTTGCCGACAGATTTCTCGGCCCGCATCAGCCGCAACACCCAACTCTTCCTGCAGCTGGAAAGCGGCACGACCCGCGTCGCCGACCCCTGGGGCGGCAGCTACTATGTCGAACGCCTGACCCACGACCTGGCCGCCCGGGCGCTGGAACACATCGAGGAAGTCGAGGCCCTCGGCGGCATGGCCAAGGCCATCGAACAGGGCCTGCCGAAACTGCGCATCGAGGAAGCCGCCGCCCGCACCCAGGCCCGTATCGACGCCAATCGCCAGAGCGTCGTCGGCGTCAACCGCTACCGCCCGGAAGTCGCCGACGACATTCCGGTGCTCAAGGTCGACAACGCCGCCGTGCGTGCGGCGCAGCTGGAAAAACTCAACCGTCTCAAGGCGGAACGCAACGAAGCTGAGACGAAAGCCGCCCTCCAGGCTCTTGAAGACGGCGCGCGCGGCGACGGCAACCTGCTGGCCCTCGCCGTCGACGCCGGCCGCGCCAAGGCGACGCTGGGCGAAATCAGCTATGCTCTGGAAAAGGTCTTCGGCCGCCACCGCGCCGAGATCAAATCGATCACGGGCGTCTACATGAAGGAAGCCGGCAACAACCCCGCCGTCGCCCGCGCCAAGGCCATGGTCGAGGCCTTCGAACAGGCCGACGGCCGCCGCCCGCGCGTCCTGATCGCCAAGATGGGCCAGGACGGCCACGACCGCGGCCAGAAGGTGATCGCCACCGCCTTCGCCGACCTCGGCTTCGACGTCGACATCGGCCCCCTGTTCCAGACCCCGGCCGAAGCCGCCCGCCAGGCCGTCGAGAACGATGTCCATGTCGTCGGCGCCAGCTCCCTGGCCGCCGGCCACCTGACCCTCGCTCCCGAGCTGAAAGAGGAGTTGGCCAAGCAGGGCCGCCCCGACATCATGACGGTGATCGGCGGCGTCATTCCGCAGCAGGACTGGCCCGCCCTGGAAGCCGCCGGCGTCGCCGCCATCTTCCCGCCGGGCACGGTGATCGCGGAGGCCGCCATCGACCTCCTCGAAAAGCTAAACCGCCAACTCGGCTACGAGCAGGCGGCGGCTGCAGAGTAGAACAGCGCGGAGGCTTCACAGCCTCTGCACGGATCGTCCCGCCTGGGTTGATACCGGGCGCGCAAAAGGGCTCCAGCACAGGAGCCCCGCCATGCCCGCCCCCCGCCTCACCCCCCAACGCATCACCGTCGCCGCCATCACCGCCTGGCTGCTGCCCTCCCTGATCCTCGCCAACCTGATCATGGTCGGCGACGCCTTCACCTCCACCGGCCCCGACGCCGACATGATCAGCGCCGCCGTCACCGCCTGGATCGCCGGGCCGGTCATGGGTCTTTTGATGGGATGGCCCTTCTTGCTGGCCGCCTTCGCCGCCTGGGGCCTGCTGCACCACTGGCGGCTGGCCACGCCCAAGGTCGCGGCCGGGGTCGGCCTGTTGTGTGGTGCGGCGGCGGGGATCGCCCTCGGCGGTCGCGGCGGCGAGGCGCAGTGGATCTTCGCCGGGCCCGTCATTGGGGCGATCACCGGCCTGGCAGTCTGGTGGGTGGCCTATCGCGACGCCCCGTCCCGGTCGCTGTCGGCATGAACCAGGTCGTCAACCCCGCGCTCGCGGTTCTCCGCCGCGCTGGCCTCGGCCTCCTCGGCGCCGTCGCCACGCCCGCCCTTGGCGGCGCACTGTTCAGCCTGGCGGCGTACCTGCTGGATGACGACCGCTCGCCAGCCACTCTCGACAGCGTCTTGGGACTGGCGGGCTTCGCATGCCTGCTGGTGCTGGCTTACGGTTGGCCCTACATCCTGGCCGGGCTGTTCGCGCTGGCCATGCTTCACGCTTTCAGAAGGTCAGGGCCGGTTTCATCGGCGCTTGTCGGGGTCCTTACGACCATCGCTCCGATCGCCGTGGGTGTCCTTGGCCACCGTGCCAGTTTCGTCGCCGAAGTCGCCGTCGCCGCTGTCGTCATAGGCGCCGCAACTGGGCTCGCCGTCTGGGCGTTGACCTTCCGCCGGCCTAGCTGATCCCCGTCAGCCCTGAATCCACCGCCAGCGTCTGCCCCGTCACATAGACGCTCTCCTCGCCGATGAAGAACAGCGCCGCATAGGCCACCTCCCAGCCCGTCGCCTGCCGCCCGAACGGCGTCGGCGACCTGCCCCGGCTGGGCCGCCCCTGCGTCGCCGCCCGGCCCAACGGCGTGTCGACCAGGCCCGGCGCAACGATATTGGCCCGCACGCCCTTCCGCGCCCCCTCCAGCGCCACATGCCGCATCAAGCCGCCGAGCGCCGCCTTTGACGAATCATAGGCGGGCAAACGCGATCCGGCGATCAGACCCGCGATCGAGCTGATGAACACCACTGACCCGCCCGGGTCCATCGCCGGCAGCGCCTCGCGGCAGCACAGCATCGGCCCCAGAAGGTTGACCCCCAGCACCGTGTCCCACTCCGACGCCCGGGTCGCCGCCAGACCCAGTCCGCCGAGCCCGATGCCGACGTTCAGCGCCAGCCCGTCGAGACCGCCCAGACCCCGCACCGCCGCCGCCACCATCTCCACCACATCGGTTTCATGCGCGATATCCGCCGTGATGGCGAAGGCCCGGCCGCCCTCGGCCTCGATCAGCCGCACCGTCTCGGCGGCGCTGGCCTCGTCACGGTCGGCGACCGCCACCTGCGCGCCCTCCCGAGCGAACAGCAGGCACATCGCCCGGCCATTGCCGACAGGATCCGTCGCGGCATCAACCGTCCGCTGGCCGCCGCCGACCACCAGGATCCGCCTGCCCGTCAACCGCCCACGCCCCGGCGCCAGGCCTTCCGACTCCGCGCTCGGCGGCCGCACATAGCGTTCCTCGTCGGCCATGCGCCGTCCCTCCCTCTTGTTGTCGGGGATCAGTCTCGCGCGGCGATACCGGACTGCCTAGTGGGCGAACTTGCTCGGGGCCTTCTTGCGGGCCCTCTTCTTTTCCGGAATGTCGTCCGGCGCGCCGTGCCTGTCCTCGATGTCCTTCTGAAGCCCCGTAGCCGCCATCAGGTGGCCCTGCCACAGAAGGTCGACGGCGGAGCCCAGAACCGGCACCGCGCTGGCGCCGCTGTCGACCAGCAGATAGGCCAGCATCCGCAGGATGGTGGCGAACCCCGCCCCGGCCCGAAGCGCTTCGAACAGCAGGAAGACCGCGCCGCCGACGCTGTAGACGGTGCCGGCCACCGGCACCCAGGTCAGCAGGCCGTCCAGCCCGACGCCGAACGGGCCGATCCCGATCACTCGGTCGGAGATGGTCTTGATCGCCTCGGCGGACTTCCAGGCGGAATGAGCGCGTTCACGGGTCATGGTGAACGGAGCGTATAACGCCGTTGCCGGTTCCGGTAGCCCTAGCTGTGCGGCGGAATGGTCGGCAGGTCGATCGGCTGCGAACGCTTGCCCTCGCCGCCCAGGAAGATGATCCGGCGATCTTCCTTGCCGGCCCGCACGCGCCCCATCAGGTCACGGTACTCAATGCTGTGCAGCGCCTCTTCCCGGGTGCCTTCGAAATAGATGGTCTCTTCCATGTGCTTGAGCAGCATGTCGGCCGCCCACTTGTGGCCGGTGAACAGGGCGTCGGCGACCGCCCCGGCCTTGCCGAACAGCGGCGCCAGGGTGTCGACGATCAGGATGGCGCTCATCTGGATCAGGATCATGGGCGCCGCCCGCGCCCGGATGCCCTGGAGGACCAGCAGCGCCCCGGCCAGGCCGCTGTAGGCGACGCCTGGATTGACCTTGCCGATATCGGGCAGGAAGTTCAGCGCCGTATCCATGCCGACGCCGAACGGCCCGACGCCGACGATGTTGTCGGACAGCTTTTTGATCTGCTCGACATTCTTGCGGATGTTGTGCAGCTCGATGTGGGTACGGGCCAGGATCATCGTCAACTCCAGGTCACGGCGGAGCCGCGACGCCCCCCGTTGAGGGCACTGTGCCTGATAGTTGACCGAATATGAATGCCGCGGCGAGCGGATTCATCGTCCGACCTCCCGCGCCGCGCCTGCGCCTCCCGTGACAGGCGAAATCCGCCGCGATCCTTGCTTCCGTCGGGGCTCCGCCTCGCCTAAAGCCTGCCCATGCGGCCGCCTCCAGACCTCGACGCCCTCGCCAGCGGCCTCCTTTCGCAGGACCGCGCCGCCCTCGCCCGCGCCATCACCCTGGGCGAGAGCCGCCGCACGGATCACCAGGCCGCCGCCCGCCAACTGCTGGCCCGACTCATGCCCCACACCGGCAAGGCCCAGCGCCTCGGCATCACCGGCGTGCCCGGGGCCGGCAAGTCGACCACCATCGAGGCCCTCGGCTGTAACCTGACTGAGGCCGGCCACCGCGTCGCCGTCCTCGCCGTCGACCCCAGCTCCACCCGCACGGGCGGCTCCATTCTCGGTGACAAGACCCGCATGGAGCGGCTGGCCATGGACCAGCGCGCCTTCATCCGCCCCAGCCCGAGCGGCGGCGAGCTCGGCGGCGTCGCCCGCAAGACGCGGGAAGCCATCCTGCTCTGCGAAGCGGCCGGCTTCGACGTCGTCATCGTCGAGACCGTCGGCGTCGGACAGTCGGAGACCGTCGTCGCCGACATGGTCGACCTGTTCATGGCCGTGCTCATTCCCGGCGGCGGCGACGAACTTCAGGGCATCAAGAAGGGCCTGATCGAGATCGCCGACCTGATCCTGATCAACAAGGCCGACACCGACCCACCCCGCGCCGAGCGCTCGGCGCGCGAATACCGCAACGCCCTCCACATCCTGACCCCCGCTCACCCGGACTGGACTCCGCCGGTGCTCACCGCCTCCGGCTTGAACAACGCCGGCCTCGACGTGCTCTGGGCCCAGATCCAGCGTCACCGCGAAGTGATGACCGCCAACGGCATGCGCGCCGAGCGCCGGGCCGGCCAGAACGGCCGCTGGATGTGGGCCATGGTCAATGACCGCCTCGGCCGCGCCTTCCGCGAGCATCCCCAGGTCGCCGCCCTCGCCCCGGCTCTGGAAGCCCAGGTCCTGGCCGGCGAGGTTCCCGCCTCCCTCGCCGCCGACCAGCTGCTGGCCGCCTTCGGGCTCTGATCGCCCCCCTTTATCGATCTATCGGGCGTTCGGGGGCCGCCGCATCCTGAGCCTATGCTCAGCCTCGCTCTCACGCTTCTGATCATCGTCACCCAACCCGACGATGGCCCGGTCTCGACCCAGCAGGTCGTTCCGCCCCCCTCCGCCGCCGTCATGGAGGAGGCCCGGCGCAAGGCCGCGGAGCAGGAGGCCAAGGAAGACGAGGAGTGGCAGGCCCAGATGGAACGCTGGCGCGCCAGCCAGCCGCCGCCTCCGCTGGCGCCCCCGCCGCCGACCGAAGAGGAAAGACGCACCGCCGCCAACCGCGCTGCCCTGGAGCGGGCCGAACAGGCCGGCCGCGACGCCAATGCCCCGCCCGGCGCCTGGCCGGACGAGGGCAAGATGCGCTGCAAGACCACCGAGAACGGCTTCGTCTGCGGCAATTCCGAAGAGGCGCTGCAACCGGACTCGCCGTCACAGAAGGCGCTTCAGGAGATCATGAAGCCGAACTGAGTCCGGCAACAACGGTGGCAGCTAAACGCCCGCCAGCCGCTTCGCCTGCGCCACCCAGGCCTCGCGCGCCACCCGGCCCATCAGCTTCATCTCCTTGTCGAGCGTGGCGATCTCGTCCTCGCTCCAGGCCGCGATCTGGGCAAAACGGGTGACGCCCTTCTCGGCCAGCATCGCCGCCATCTTGGGCCCGATGCCGGTCATCAGCGTCAGGTCGTCGGGCTCAAGAGCCGCCTGCGCCACGACCGGCGCCTCGATCACCGGCCCGATCACGACTTCCGGTTGCAGCGGGGCCTCGACCAGCCCTTCGACGACGGCCACCGGCGCCGGGGCAACGGCCTCGACAATCTCTTCCACGACCGCCGGAGCCAGCTCCGCCGCCTTTTCGATAGCCGCCTCGACCTCGGGCTCGGGCCTGGGCAGGACCTTGGTCGGCGCCGCCTCGACGCTTGCCGGCTGCATCCACCGGGTCGCCCAGAAGAAAGCAGCGCCGACCATGGCAGCGCTGCCGATCATCAGCCACAGGGGCGAGGTCACGCCCACGGGCAGGCGCAACGCCTTTGTCGTGGTCTCGTCGAGTTCGGGAATAGTCGCGTCAGCCAGATTCAAGGAGGGAAGGGTCATCACGTCGCTCCGAGCAGGCGGCCGGGGAGCAGCCGCCGATTGTGCAACGCAACATAACACCGCTCGGCATCTCGCAAGTGCGAAATTTCGTGATCAGGCGTCCAGCCGCCATGCCTCACCGCGCCCCTCGCCCTCACCCAGCCCGGCGACCCAGGCGCAGACCTCGCCCAGCGGCCCCTCAAGCCCGGCCGGCGCCCCGGCGATGACCAGGGCGCAGCCGTTCATCTTCATAGGATTGTCCAGCTTGCGCAGACGGCATTCCCCGACCAGCGCGTCCGGCGCCGTCTCCTCGATCGACCGCAGGAAGGCGTCGAACGTCTCCAGGTCCTTGAGCGGCAGCCACACCGCCACCACAGCTTTCGGATTCTTGCCCCGCACGGCCGCTATGGCCGTGGCGATCCGCTGATAGTCGTCCGGCCGCTCGAACGGCGGGTCGATCAGCACCAGCGCCCGCCCCCTGGAAGGCACGACCGCCGGCGCCGTCTCATAGCCATCCGCCTGTACCGCCCGCGCACCCGGAAAGGGCGCGAGGGTCTGGACCAGCAGCGCCTGGTCGTCATCGCGAACCTCGCAGGCCGTGTAGCGGTCCCCCGACCGAAGCGCCACCCCGATCAGCCGCGGCGAGCCTGGATAGAACCGCACCCCGCCTTGCGGGTTCAGACCGGCCACCGCCGCCTTCAAGCCGTCGAACGACGCCGGCGCCCTGGCCTCCATCAGCCGGAATATCCCCTGCGCCGCCTCCCCGGTCCGCCGCGACAGCTCCCCCTCAAGATCGTATCCGCCCGCCCCCGCATGGGTATCGACGATCACGAGTGGGGCCGGGTCGGCCATCAGCGCCTCCAGCAGCAGCGTCAGACCGGCGTGCTTCACCAGATCGGCGAAGTTCCCGGCGTGGAAGGCGTGGCGATAGTTCAAGACTGGCTCCCGGTCCGCTGGAACAGCCACCCGCCCAAGATGTCGGGGTCGCAGGAGGCGTTCGATGTCCGGTCATTTCAGAAACACCGCCCAGGTCAAACAGAATTGGGCCGCCGGCTGATGGCCCGCCATGGTGAACTGCCGTCCGCCTCGCCTCCGGACCTCTGCACAGCAGCTGATCTGACCGCCCGCGCCGCTCCGGGTCAGTCAACGCCCTAACCTGCACAACCGACCTATCAAACCTGACGCGAAGTCACCCTTCCCAACGGCTTCCGACCGCGTAAAGGTGATGCCAATCACCAGGAATATATCGGGAGATACAGATCATGGCTGGCTCGAAGATGCGCTTCGGCGCCTTCATCGCCCCCTTCCATCCGCTGCGCGAGAATCCCACTCTCGCCCTCGAGCGCGACCTGGAGCTGGTCCAGCACATGGACCGCCTCGGTTTCGACGAAGCCTGGATCGGCGAGCACCATTCGGCCGGCTATGAGCTGATCGCCAGCCCTGAACTCTTCATCGCCACCGCCGCCGAGCGCACCAGGCACATCCGCCTCGGCACGGGCGTCTCGTCGCTCCCCTACCACCACCCCCTGATGCTGGCCGACCGCATCAACCAGCTCGACCACATCACCCGCGGCCGGGTGATGTTCGGGGTTGGCCCCGGCGCCCTGCCCTCCGACGCCTTCATGATGGGGATTCCCGTCAGCGCCCAGCGCGACCGCATGGACCAGGCCATCGACGCCCTGGTGCCCCTGCTGCGCGGCGAACAGGTCTCGGTGAAGACCGACTGGTTCGAGCTCAACGAAGCTCGCCTGCAGATGACCCCCTATTCGCGCCCGAGCGTCGAAATCTGCGTCGCCAGCCAGGTCTCCCCGACCGGCGCCAAGGCCGCCGGCAAGCATGGCGTCGGCCTGCTCAGCATTGGCGCCACCCAATCGGGCGGCTTCAACGCCCTGGCCTCCAACTGGGCCATCGCCGAGGACTCCGCCAGGGACAGCGGCAACACGATGGACCGCGACAAGTGGCGGCTGGTCGGCCCCGTCCACATCGCCGAGACCCGCGAGCAGGCCCGCGCCGACGTCCGCTTCGGCCTTGAGGACTGGCTCTACTACTTCCGCGAAGTCGCCGCCCTGCCGCTGGCCCCGCAGGACGGGACCGACCCCGTGGACGCCCTGATCGCCTCCGGCATGGCCGTCATCGGCACGCCTGAAGACGCCATCGCCCAGATCGAACGGCTGCAGACCCAGTCCGGCGGCTTCGGCGCCTTCCTCTGCATGGACCACAACTGGGCCCCCTGGGAGGCCAAGAAGAAGTCCTACGAACTGCTGGCGCGCTACGTCGCGCCCAAGTTCCAGGGCCTCAACGAGAACCGCGAAGCGTCGCTGAACTGGGCCGCCGAAAACCGCCCGCGCTTCATCGGCGAGGCCATGGCCGCCGTCGGCATGCGGGTCGCCCAGCACATCCAGGAAAAGGGCACGGACAACATCCGCCCCGAAATCCTCGAAGCCATGGGCATGGACAAGAAACCGGAATAGGCGACGGTCACACCGTCGAGGGGGACAGGGACAGCGTCCCCGGTCCCCCTCGCACCGTCCTCCGTGTCTCACAGCAGGGCGATGTCTGGAACATGAATATGTCTAGACATATCGATTTCGCCCCATTTTGAGCGCCCCGCGCCGCCGCCGGACCTGTAGCCTCCGGCAGGCACATACCGGACTACAATCGCAGACGCTCGACCTACGTTCCGACCTACATCCGGACCTACAAACCCAGGGCTTCGAACTACGGCCGGAGCTACAGTTCATCAATGAATTCAATCGCCCACCGGCCGGTGTGACCCCTCGCGGCCCGGCGGCGTTGTATAATGGTAGGCCGCTTCGACAAGGCCGCAGCCGCGATCGGCCCGGAGTCCCGGCCGATCCTGCCCGGGAAGCGAGCGCCTGAAGGCCGTCGGCGGCGACCGCCTGATCAGTTGAGCGAGGGGTTCACCAGGATTTTCACATGCGCTTCCGGATCCTTCAGATCCACGAAGGCCTGCGCCACGCCCGACAGTCCCACCGTCCCGGTGATCAACGGCGCCACGTCCAGCCGCCCCTCGGCGATGTCGTGCAGGGTCGCGGCGAATTCCTCGGGCGTGTAGCCAAGCACGAACTTCAGATCGAGCTGCTTGTTGATGCACAGCGAGGGTTCGAAACTGTCCGGCTCCATGCAGACCCCGGCGACCAGGATCTGCGATCCCGGCGGACAGCCCTCGATGATGCCCTGCAGAACGCCGGGCGAACCCACGCATTCGAACACGATCGACCGACCCTTCAACTGACCGGACATCCTGGCCATGGCGTGCTCCATCATCGACGACGGCACGCCGAAATCGGCCCACTTGAGGTGCGGGCTGCCTTCGGCCGGATCGACCACCACATCGGCCCCCAGCTTTTCCGCCAGCCGCCGTCGGGCTGGCGAGAAGTCGGCCGCGATGATCGGCCCATGCCCACGCAGCTTGAGCGCCGCGATCACCGCCAGGCCCACCGGCCCACAGCCAAGCACCAGCGAGGCGCTGCCGGGCTGCAGGTCGGCCTGCTCCACCGCATGGGCGCCCACCGCCATCGGCTCGGTCAACGCCGCCAGATCAGTGGCCAGACCATTGGGCACCTCCAGCAACATGGCCTCAGTCAGGGCCATGTACTCGGCGAACCCGCCCGGGAAGTTGTTGGAATAGCCGACGGCCTCGAAACCCTGCGGGCCGAAGGTCATCGGCACGCTGACGACCCGCGTCCCTGCCTTGAACCGCCCGCCGGCCGACCCGTGCTCGATCACCTCGGCCACGAACTCATGGCCGAACACCATGTCCGCCGCCGGGTTCATCCGGTCACTTCCACCGGCCTTTTTGGCAAGTGCCACCATGTGATCGAGGTAGTGCAGCGCATGCAGGTCCGACCCGCAGATGCCGCACAGCAGGGTCTTGACCAGCGTCTGGCCGGGCCCCGGCGTCGGCTGGGTGATCTCGTCACAGACAAGCTGTCCCGAACGGCGAACCACGGCGCGCATGATGCAGTCTCCCTCAAGCCGTCTGACGCGGCATGGCGGGAACGATACTGGATGGGACGGTCAGGAAAAGACTGTCGTGGCGGAAGGCCGGGCGGATTCTTCGCAACGCCCGATCAGCCGCCCCAGCCGCCGCACCCCTTCCTCAAGGTCGGCGTCATTGGGCAGGGAGTAGCTGAGCCGGATGCAGTTGTCCGCCGCCACCTCGGCGAAGAAGGGCGCGCCGGGCACGAAGGCGACCCGCTCCTCGGCCAGCGCCCGTTCGAGCAGCGCCTTGCCGTCCATCCCTTCGGGCAGGGTCAGCCAGACGAACATCCCGCCCTCCGGCGGTGTCCAGGTGACGCCGGCCGGCATGTGGCGGTTCAGCGCCGTCAGCAGGGTCTCGCGCTTGGCCGCATAGGCGGCGCGCAGCCGCCCCAGATGCTGGTCATAGCCTTCAGCGACCACCCGCTCGGTGACCATCTGGTTGATCGTCGAAACATGCAGGTCCGCGCCCTGCTTCAGCAGCACCAGCTTTTCGATGACCAAGGCCGGTCCAGCGATCCAGCCAATCCGCAAGGCTGGCGACAGGGTCTTGGAGAAGGTGCCGCAATAGAGGGTCAGCGCCGCCTCGATGGATCCGCTGCGGGCGATGTCCAGCGCCAGCAGGGTCGGCAACGGCTCGCCGGCGAACCGCAGCTCGCGATAGGCGGCGTCCTCGATCAGGGTCATGTCCAGCCGATCGGCCAGGTCGAGCAGGGCCTGCCGCTCCGCCAGGGTCAGGCTGGCGCCGGTCGGGTTGGCGAAGTCGGGCACGAAGTAGCCGACCACCGGTCGCCGCGCCGCCAGCACTGCGTGGGCCTCCCCGGTCAGCGCGCCTTCGGGCAGGTCCATGTATTCCGGCTGGTAGCCGTTGAACGCCTGCAACGCGCCCAGATAGGTCGGCCGCGCCGTCATCACCGTATCGCCGACGCTGAGCAACAGCTTGCCCAGCAGGTCCAGCCCCTGCTGCGAGCCCGCCGTGATCATGATGTTCTGCGGCCCGCACGGCATGCCGTCCCGCGTCATCCGCTCGGCGATCCACTGGCGCAGCGGCAGATAACCCTCGCTGACCGAATACTGCAGCGCCTGCCGCGCCAGCACCGGATCGGCCAGCACGCCCTGGTAGGCGGCCTCGATCCGCTCGGTCGGGAACAGATCCGGGTCGGGAATGCCGCCGGCGAAAGACAGGATGTCGGGCTGATCCAGCAACTTGAGCAGCTCACGGATCTCGCTGGCGCGGACACGGGCCATGCGGTCGCTGAAACGGGCGGCCCAATCCGGGGCTTTGGCGGGAGTGGTCGAGGTCATGAGAGCAAGTCCGGATGAAGTCTCGCGGCCAGGCCGCCCATATGCCGCGCGCGCGGCGTCGAGCCTGATCAGTTCAGGAGCTTCATACGTAGCGGGGGGCGCCGGTCTTCATGGCGTGAACGCTAGCGTGATCGCCGAACCTTGCAAAGCCCTAGAACGCTCGTTTGCGGGCATCCTTGAGGATCTCCCGCGCCGCATTGTGCCCCGGCGCGCCGGTCACCCCGCCGCCCGGATGCGTGCCCGCGCCGCACATGTAGAGCCCCTTGAGCGGCCCCCGATGCGCCCCGTGCCCCAGCACCGGCCGCGCCGAGAACAGCTGGTCCAGGCCCAGCGTGCCATGGAAAATATCGCCACCGACCAGGCCGAAGTCCCGCTCCAGGTCGAGCGGGCTCTTGATCTGCCGGCCCAGCACAGACGCCTTGAAGCCCGGCGCCCATCTGTCGACCGTGTCGATCATCACGTCGGCCACCTCCTGGCGGTGGTCATCCCACGACCGGCCGCCCGACAGCGTCGGCTCGACATGCTGGCAGAACAGGCTGGCCACATGCTGACCCGCCGGCGCCAGACTGTCGTCCAGGGTCGAGGGGATCAGCACCTCGACGATCGGCTCCTTCGACCATCCGGTCTGCCGCGCGTCGAAATAGGCCGTCTCCATGTAGGCCAGGCTCGGCGCCATGATGATGCCGGCTGTCATGTGATCGCCCGCGTCCGGCCGGCAGGTGAACTTCGGCAGTTCGCTGAGGGCGACGTTCATGCGGAACGTCCCCGAGCCGGAGCGATACCGCTCGATCCGCTCGTTGAAATCGCCCGGCAACAGGGCCGGGTCGAGCAGCCGCTGGTACAGCAGCCTGGGGTGGATGTTGGACACCACCGCCCTCGCCCGAAGGGTCTCGCCGCTATCGGTGACGACGCCGACCGCCCGGCCGTTCTCGACCAGCACCTCGGCCACCCCGACGCCGGTGCGAATCTCGACGCCCTTCTCCCGCGCCGCCGAGGCGATGGCCTGGCTGATCGCCCCCATGCCGCCGATGGCATGACCCCATGCGCCCTTTTTGCCGTTCACCTCGCCGAAGACGTGGTGCAGCAGCACATAGGCCGAGCCCGGCGTGTAGGGGCTAGCGAAGTTGCCGACGATGCCATCGAAACCCAGCACCGCCTTGATCGGGTCACTCTCGAACCAGCCGTCCAGCCAGTCCCCCGCCGACTGCGAGAACAGCGCCAGCAGGTCACGCCGCGCCGTCGTGTCCAGGCTCGAAACCATCTTCCCGAGCGACGCGCTTTTCAGCAGTCCCGGCAAGGCCTGCAGCCAGCCGCCCTCGACCATATCAGGCGGCGTCTGCAGGACGATGTCGCGCAGCACATCGGCGATACGGTCCAGCCGGTCATTGTAGGCGTCCAGGTTCGCCGCATCCTTGGCAGAGAACCGCGCCACCTCGGCGTGGGTCCGCCCCTCGCCGGTGACCAGGCTATCGCTGTCACTGACCGGCAGGAAGTTGGCCGCCTTGCGCTCGACCACCTTCAGCCCGTGCCGGGTGAGGTCCAGGTCGTTGATGACCTTGGGATTGAGCAGGCTGACGGTGTAGGCGGCCACGCTGTTGCGGAAGCCCGGATGGAACTCCTCCGTCACCGCCGCCCCGCCGACCACGGTGCGCTTTTCCAGAACGGTGACCTTCAGCCCCGCGCTGGCCAGATAGAAGGCGCAGGTCAGACCGTTGTGACCGCCGCCGATGATGATGATGTCGCTCATTCAGCCCCCAGAAGATGCGTCGGTGTAGAGGTCAGCATGGGCTTCGCGCAACAGGGCCTTCTGAACCTTGCCCATGGCGTTGCGCGGCAGGTCATCGACGAACAGCACCCGCTTGGGCTGCTTGAAGCGCGCCAGCCGCTCCGAAAGCGCTTCCAGCACGGCCTCTTCGGTGAGCCCGCCTTTGCCGCCAGTGGCGATCACCGCGGTAACCGCCTCGCCGAAGTCTGCGTGCGCCAGGCCGATCACCGCGCTCTCCACAACGCCCGAGAGGGCATCGATCTCCGCCTCGACCTCCTTGGGATAGACGTTCAGCCCGCCTGTGATGATCAGGTCCTTGCCGCGCCCGACGATGTGAACATAGCCGGCCTCATCGATCTTCCCCAGATCGCCGGTGATGAACCAGCCGCCCGGCTTGAACTCCGCCGCCGTCTTCTCCGGCATCCGCCAGTAGCCGGCGAACACGTTGGGCCCACGCACCTCGCTCATGCCGATCTCGCCTGCCGCCATGACCGCCCCGGTCTCCGGATCGCTGATCCGCAGCTGCAAATCCGGCAAAGGTGGCCCCACGGTGCCGGCGACCCGCGCTCCGTCGTAGGGATTGGAGGTGTTCATCCCCGTCTCGGTCATGCCGTAGCGCTCAAGGATGACCTGTCCTGTCCGCGCCTCGAACTCGCGATGGGTCTCGGCCAGCAGCGGCGCCGAACCCGGAATGAACAGCCGCATCCCGGCCGTCGCCTGAGCCGTCAGCCCCGGCTGGTCCAGCAGCCGGGTGTAGAAGGTCGGCACGCCCATCAGGCTGCTGGCGCGCCGCATCAGGCCCAGCACCTCGGCCGCATCGAACTTCGGCCGGAAGATCATCGACGCCCCTGCCGCCATGATGACGTTGGTCGCCACAAACAGCCCATGCACATGATAGATCGGCAGGGCGTGGATCAGCACGTCGGCGGCCGTGAACTGCCAAAGCTTCACCAGGGTCTGCGCATTGGCCGTCAGGTTGCCATGCGTCAGCATCGCCCCCTTCGACCGCCCCGTTGTGCCGGAGGTGTAGCAGATCGCCGCCAGGTCTTCGGGACCCCGCTCCACGGTCTCGAAAGCCGTGGGGCTCGCGGCGGCCAGATCTGCCAGGCTTCCCTGCCCCTTCGCATCGAGGGTCGCGGTCATGCCGAACTCGACGACGCGAGGCGCAACGGTGGGGTCACAGACGATCAGCGCGGGTTCGGCGTCGCTGATGAAGTACCACAGCTCCGACAGGGTGTAGGCCGTATTCAACGGCAGGAAGACCGCCCCGGCCCGCACGGTCGCCAGATAGAGGATCAGGTTCTCCGGGCTCTTCTCGACCTGCACCGCCACCCGGTCGCCCGGTTTCACGCCGCGTTGGACCAGGGCGTTCGCCCACTGTCCGGTCAGCGCATCGAGATCGCCATAGGTGATGACCGAGCCATCGGGCCGTTCCAGAAACGGCGCATCGGCCGCGCCAACCCTGGTGAGGGTATCAAAGAGCAGATTCATGGCCCTCTGATCGCACAGTCACCGCTCCTCGGCCATCACCCGCTCCAGCACACGGCGACTGACGATTTCGATTCGCCCATAGCCCAGCCTGACCGCCCCCGCCGCCTCCAGTTCGCCCAGCCAGCCGTTCACAGCCTTCCGGCTGAACCCCAGCATCTCGGCCAGGTCGGACTGGTTGGCCGCGACCATATCGCCGCCAAGCGCCAGCATCACCAGCCGCGAGGCCAGTTGAGCGCGGGGCGGCAACGCAACCCGCTCGGCCGCCACCTGAACGTTGAACTGCAGCTGGCGATAGATCAGCTGCGCCACCACCTGCCACACCCCCGGCCAGGTCTCCCCGACCCGGCGCAGCGCGCTGTCGGTCAACACCAGCACCAGGCTGCGGCCGACACTGACCGCCGTCACCAGTCTGGGCCCGCCGCCAAACGCCGGGCTCTGCCCGATCGCCGCCCCGGGTCCCATCATTCCGATCAGGGCCTCCCGGTCGCCGGGAGCCTGGGCGAACAGGCGCAACCTGCCCTCCAGCACCATCAGCAGGCCCGCCGCTTCATCTCCCTCGCCATGGGCCCACTCCCCCTGCGCCAGCCAGCGCGTCCGCGCCGCCGCCAGCAGGGCCAGGCGCAGCCCTTCCGGATGCTCGGCCAACCAGCCGGAGCGATCGAACATTTCGCGATAAGGGCCGATCTGCGGGTCCATACTCAATGTTACTTCGGTGACAATCCCTTGTCGCCACCCATGGCTTCATGCAGCCAACAACGGAGCACGCCATGATCCAGGAAACCCTGACCGTCGAAAAACTGCCCGGCTGCGGCGCCATGGTCCACGACGTCGATCTCGCCCGCATCGACGCCAGGATGGCGGATGTCCTGCGAGAAGCCCTGTTCGAGCGCGGCGTCCTGTTCTTCCGTGGCCAGACCCTGTCGCGCCAACAGCACCTCGACCTGGCCCGCGCCTTCGCTCCCATCGATATCAACCGCTTCTTCCCGGCCGACGCCGACTGGCCGGAAATCGCCAAGGTCGAAAAGACCAAGGAGCAGACCAGCAACATCGGCGGCGGCTGGCACACCGATCACTCTTACGACGTCGAACCGGCCCTCGGCTCCATCCTGGTCGCCCGCGACCTGCCGCCGAGCGGCGGCGACACCCTGTTTGCCGACATGTACGCCGCCTGGGACAGCCTGCCGGCCGAGCTGCAGGACCGGGTCCGCCACATGCAGGCCATCCACTCGACGGCCCATGTCTTCGGCGAGGGCGGCGCCTACGCCAACTCCGACCAGGACGCCCTGTCGGGCAGCCGTGATCTGCCTGAGACCGTCCACCCCGTGGTCATCAAGCACCCGGGCAGCGGCAAGCCGGTGCTCTATGTGAACCCGGCTTTCACGACCGGTTTCGTTGGCCTCTCCAAGGAAGAAGGCCAGGAACTGCTCTACCAGCTGCTCCCCCACGCCATCGACAAGTCGCGCACCTACACCTTCCAGTGGGAGCCTGGCTCGGTCGCCATCTGGGACAATCGCGCCACCTGGCACTTTGCCAAGAACGACTACCATGGCCACTACCGGCTGATGCACCGGGTCACGATGGCGGGCGTTCCCCTCGAACCGGCGTTCTGACCAAGCGAAAGGCCCGCTGTTTCCAGCGGGCCTTGGCATTTCCAGCGGTGAGGTTGGCGCTTAGGCCGCCCCCGCTCCACCCTTCTTCTCGGCGTAGATGACCAGCGGCTGAGCGCGGCCTTCAACCACCTCGGCGTTGACCACCACCTCTTCGACGCCCTCGTAGCTGGGCAGTTCGAACATGGTGTCGAGCAGGATCACTTCCATGATCGAGCGCAGGCCCCGCGCGCCGGTGCGGCGCAGGATGGCCTTGCGGGCGACGGCCATCAGGGCGTCGTCGGTGAACTTCAGGCCGACATTCTCCATCTCGAACAGGCGCGCGTACTGCTTGATCAGCGCGTTCTTCGGCTCGGTCAGGATGGTCATCAGCGCCGCTTCATCGAGATCCTCGAGCGTGGCGATGTTCGGCAGACGCCCGATGAACTCGGGGATCAGGCCGAAGCGCTGCAGGTCGTCCGGCTCCACGCCGCGCAGGATCGCGCCGGTGCGCCGCTCGTCCGGGTCCGCCACCTTGGCGCCGAAACCGATCGAGGTGCCCTGGCCGCGCGCCGAGATGATCTTCTCGAGCCCGGCGAAGGCGCCGCCGCAGATGAACAGGATGTTGGCCGTATCGACCTGCAGGAACTCCTGCTGGGGATGCTTGCGGCCGCCCTGCGGAGGCACCGAAGCGACGGTGCCTTCCATGATCTTCAGCAGCGCCTGCTGGACGCCCTCGCCCGACACGTCGCGGGTGATCGAGGGGTTGTCCGACTTGCGGCTGATCTTGTCGATCTCGTCGATGTAGACGATGCCGCGCTGGGCCCGCTCGACGTTGTAGTCGGCAGCCTGGAGCAGCTTGAGGATGATGTTCTCGACGTCCTCACCGACGTAACCGGCTTCGGTCAGGGTGGTGGCGTCGGCCATCGTGAACGGAACATCGATGATGCGGGCCAGGGTCTGGGCCAGCAGCGTCTTGCCCGTACCGGTCGGACCGACGAGCAGGATGTTCGACTTGGCCAGCTCGACGTCGCTGTTCTTGGCGGCGTGGTTGAGGCGCTTGTAGTGGTTGTGCACCGCCACCGAGAGCACCTTCTTGGCGTGCTCCTGGCCGATCACATAGTCGTCGAGGACCTCGCGGATTTCCTTCGGAGTCGGGACGCCGTCCTTCGACTTCACGAAAGCAATCTTGTGCTCCTCGCGGATGATATCCATGCAGAGCTCGACGCATTCATCGCAGATGAACACGGTCGGGCCGGCGATCAGCTTGCGCACCGCATGTTGGCTCTTTCCGCAGAAGGAGCAGTACAGGGTGCTTTTCGAGTCGCCACTGGCGGCCTTGGTCATTTCGCTTCTCACACTCCGGGGCTCGCCAGCCTTGCGGCTTTAACGCCCCCTCCCCGCGGAACGATCCTGCGAGTTGGATTCGCAGGTTACACTGTGCGGGTTGTCTAAACCTTGACATTCCCCGATCCGCCGCCTCGCGGCAAGCGCCGCGATGACAAAGGGCCAGGAACAATGCCCACAGATCGACTCGAATAGCCGATCCATCGTTAACAGATAGATGGTGTGTCCGTTGTATCCCGACAACGGCTGTGGCGCAGCCGCATCGCTCGATTGTGACGAATCGTGATGCAAGCGGCGTCTTGAATGGGGAAGGCCCGGTGTTCCGGGCGATATGGGGATCATGGCGCGCAAGGCGACAATGCTCGGACGACTGAATGTCGGCGGTGGGATCATGACTGATCCCCTGCACGAGCTCGGCATGGTGGCCTTCGATTTCGACGGCACGATGCCGGTGCGCGACAGTTTCACCGCCTTCCTCAAGTGGCGCACCGGTTCCCTTCGATACGCCGTGGGCTGCCTGAAACTGACCCCGCAGATCATCGTCTACCTGTTTGACCGCAATCGCGGAAAGCTGAAGGCGGCCGCTGTGCGTGAGTTCCTCAAGGGCACGCGCCAGGAACAGCTGCAGGAAGAGGCCCGGCGATTCGCCGAGAAAAATTCCGGCCGCCTGATGCGGCCCGACGCCGTCGAGACCTGGCGGCGCTGGCGGACCAAGGGGGCCAAGACCATCATTGTCACGGCCTCGCCGGATTTCGTGGTCGCCCCGTTCGCCCGGGGCCTGGGCGCCGACGGCCTGATCGGCACCGAGCTGGCCTTCGACGCCGAGGGGCGCTGCCTTGGCGTTTTCGCCGGCCAGAACTGCCGGGGGCCCGAAAAGGTCCGGCGTCTGCGGGAAGTCTACGGCGACGACGTCCGCCTGACCGCCGCCTATGGCGACACGGCCGGCGACAAGGAGATGCTGGCCATCGCCGACGAGGCCGGCTACCGCGTCTTCAAGGGCAGGCCCTGAGACGCAAAACGGCCCGCATCGCTGCGGGCCGCCTGCATTTCGATGAACCCGAACCTAGCCGGCGCCGGCTTCGGTCTCTTCGCGCGAGCTCTGGACGTGGTCGACGATGCCCCAGGCCTTGGCTTCGTCGGCGCTCATGAAGTGGTCGCGGTCGAGGGTGGCCTCGACCTCTTCGTAGGTGCGGCCGCAGTGCTTGACGTAGATTTCGTTGAGCCGCTGCTTGGTCTTCAGGATGTCCTCGGCGTGACGCATGATGTCCGAGGCCTGGCCGCGGAAACCGCCGCTGGGCTGGTGGACCATGATGCGGGCGTTGGGCAGGGCGATCCGCTGGCCGGCGGCGCCGGCGCAGAGCAGCAAGGACCCCATCGAGGCGGCCATGCCCATGCAGAGCGTCGTCACCGGGCTCTTGATGTATTGCATGGTGTCGTAGATCGCGAGGCCGGACGTCACCACGCCGCCGGGCGAGTTGATGTACATCTGGATCTCTTTCTTGGGGTTCTCGGACTCCAGGAAGAGAAGCTGGCTGCAGATCAGGCTGCTCATGCCGTCCTCGACCGGACCGGTCAGGAAGATGATCCGCTCTTTCAGCAGGCGCGAGAAGATGTCGAAGGCCCGCTCGCCGCGGCTGGTCTGCTCAACCACCATGGGCACGAGGTTGGCGGCGGTGCGTTCGTAGTCGTCGTAATACATGGGTGCTCCTTGAAACGTTCCGGGCATGTCGCGAATCAAGCCGCGCCGACGCCCTCCCTCCGGATATCGTGCCCGGGTTAACAGGATGCAAGGGCGGCGCGAGGGCGCAGCGGGCCCACGCCGCGCCTATCGCAAGAAAAAGGGCCCCGGATCACTCCGGGGCCCTCGTTCAGTTCCGATCCTCTGAAGGATCAGTAGCCTTCCGGCATGTCGTCTTCGGCTTCCAGTTCGGCCTTGGTGACCTTCTTGTCCTTGATCGTGGCCTTGTCGAAGATCAGTTTGACGACCTTGTCCTCATAGAGGGGCGCACGGATCTGGGCCTGGGCCTGGGGGTTCTGGCGCAGCAGGTCGAAGGCCTGTTGCGGCTGCAGGCGGTACTGCTGGGCCATGGCCATGGCTTCGCGCTGGATGGCGGTCTGCAGTTCCTGGTCGCTGATCGTGACGTTGTTGATGCGGCCGATCTCGGCCAGCACCAGGCCCAGACGCACGCGGCGCTCGGCGATCTTGCTGTATTCGACCTTCAGGTCGTCGTCGGACTTGCCGGCGTCTTCGTCCGGCAGGTTGCCGGCGCCCTTGTCGGCTTCGACCTGTTGCCAGATGCCGTCGAACTCGGCCTTGACCATGCCGGGGGGCAGCGGGAAGTCGTGGCCCTTGTCCAGCTCGTCAAGCAGGGCGCGCTTCAGCTTGAAGCGGCCGGCGCGGCCGTACTGGTCGGCCAGGTTCTTCTGCAGGATCTCGCGCAGGGCGGCGAGGTCCGACAGGCCGAGGCGCGTGGCCAGCTCGTCGTTGACTTCCGAGTCCTTGGGGGCGCGCACTTCATGCACCTTCACCGCGAAGACCGCGTCCTTGCCGGCCAGTTCGGCCGACTGGTAATTCTCGGGGAACTTGACGTTGACGGTGACATCGCTGCCCGGCTTGGCGCCGACCAGCTGGTCTTCAAAGCCGTGGATGAACTGGCCCGAACCGAGGACCAGTTCGGCGCCTTCAGCCTTGCCGCCCGCAAATTCGACGCCGTCGATGGAACCGACGAAATCGATGAGCAGCTGGTCATCGGCCTTGGCCTTGACGGTCTTGCCGGTGCGCGGCTCATAGGAACGGGCCTGCTTGGCCAGTTCGGCCAGGGCTTCATCGACTTCCTTGTCAGTGGGCTCATAGACCGGCTTGGTCAGCTTCAGCTTGGAGACATCGATCGGCTCGAAGTCGGGCATCAGCTCGACGGACAGCTCATAGGCGAGGTCCGCCTTGCCATCCATGACGTCGTTCATGTCGACGGTCGGCTTCAGGTCCGGCTGGGCGGCGGGACGCAGCTTGTTGTCGTCGATGATCTTCTGGGTGGTCTCGTTCAGCGCGGCGTCGACCACCTCGCCCATCAGACCCTTGCCGTAGACGCGCTTGACGTGCGCGGCCGGCACCTTGCCGGGGCGGAAGCCCTTGATGTTCATCTGGGGCCGGACCTCTTCGATCCGCTTTTCCAGGCGCTCGGCCAGCTCGGCGGCCGGAACGGTCACACCATAGACCTTGCTCAGGCCTTCACCGGACTTTTCAACAATCTGCATGGTTCGTCTTCATCTGGCGGCGCGCCGCTACAAGTGGAGCGGATCACCCCGCGTCGGGGTTGGATCGGGCACGCCGAACAGGGCCATTCGAAGGCCCCGCGCGGCGCGAAGCGGGCCTTATGTCACGCAGGGCCGTCAGGGCCAACCCTAAAGGGTCGGCCAGGGGCCTATTCCTTGGGCTTATCCCCGCCCTCTTCGCCCTCTTTCAGCTCCTTGCCCATGGTGCGGGTGATGTCCCGCTTCTGGCCGTCGGAGTTGCGGGTGTCGCGGCGGGCTTCGTAGCCGCCGGTCAGGTAGGCGATGTCCCAGCTGGTCAGGCCGTCGCTCGGCTCGATGCCAAGCGACTTGTCGGCGAACAGGTTGAGGATCGAGCTGCCGGTCTTCGGCTCGGCCTGCGGGTCGATCTGGGCCAGCGAAACAAAGGCGATGTAGTCGGCCAGGGCCGCGAACCGCACCTGGCCGACGCGCTTGGCGTCGACCACCACGATGGCGCGGTCGAAGTCATCGCGCGTGCGGCTGCTGATCCGGCCGGTCGAATAGACCTGGACCTGGTCGCCCGAATTGTAGCGGGTGCCGTCCTCGGTCACGCGGTGGGTGACATGCCACCAGCGGACGGGCGCGTCGGAGTTCATGAACTGGCGCAGGGCCTTGCGGCCGGAGGTCATTTCCAGGTCGTAGCGGGAAAAGGCCTGGGGCGTGGACTTCATGGCCCGCTGCACCGAGGCGTCGGCGTCGGCGGTGAACAGCACCAGGACGTTGACCTTGCAGCCGGGCTCGCCCGGCTCGAGGCCGACCTTCAGCGACAGGGCGGCCATCCGGTCGGCGACCAGCTGGGCGTACTCGGGCTTCACACCGGCCACACCCGGACAGACCTTGCGGTCCCAACGGGCGATGCGGCCGTTGCCGCTGTCGGCGGCGATGGTCTCGACGAAGGATTCGATCGCCTTCTTCTCGTCCAGCGGCGGGGCGCTGATGACCAAGCCAGAGACGGTGGCCTCGTCGGACGGTGGCGGCTGGGCCGGCGCAGGGGCGGGCTGGAAGGCGAGCGCGGCGGCGGCTGCGAGACTGATGAGCAACATGACTAGAGCGTCCCCCGCCCGTCAGGGCGCAAGCGTTGGTGCGGATGAGAGGACTCGAACCTCCACGCCTTGCGGCGCTGGAACCTAAATCCAGTGCGTCTACCAGTTCCGCCACATCCGCAAGGTTCGGACGCGGAGATACGGGGGGTTATGGCGGGGCGCAAGTTACGGAGCGTCCATGTGGCCGGTCGTCGTCGGACATTGGCCTGGCGCGTCGGCTTAGCGAAGCGGACCTACATTATACCGGGCGTCCGGGCGCCGAGGGGCGGAAAGTGGTCCGGCGCGTTGAAAACGTTGCCGAACCCGTGCCTGGCGTGTCGGTCGACGCTGGCCAGATGTAGCCCGCAGTGTAGGTCGGACCGTAGGTCGGGTGTCGCTGAATGTAGGTCGGCAGGAGGCCGCCGCGGGCCACATTTCAGCGGATTTCTGCCGCACGGCCAGAGGGGATCAAAAAGGGCTCGAAATGGATATGTCTAGACATATTCATCGGCTGCGACAGCGCCCTTAAGGCGCATATTGCATAACACCACCTGAACTATAGTCTTGGCCGCAGGAAGATCCTGGGGCCAAGACCATGACCTATACCCTGACCGCGCGCCTGCTCAGCGCCGCCCGCAATGCCTACGCCATCGTCGGTGACGGCCCGGTCCCGGCCATCGGCGTCGGGCCTGCCCCGACCGCGTCGGCGGCCGTCGGCTGGACCGCCCCGCCCTACGGCGTCCAGGCCGGTCCCAACAACGACGACGCCGGTCTCGTCGGCAACGTTCCCGAGGGCATCGTCATCGCCATCCGGAGCACGACCCCGCCTGGCCCCGGGGAGAATCCCAAGCAGGTGATCACCGACTGGGCCAGCGACGCTCTGGCGCTGCTGTTGCCGGCGGCGGGCAGCCCGCCCGGCTTTCCCGGCGACATTCATCTCGGCTTCTACAAGTCCTTCATGCAGCTGTGGAGCAAGCTTGGCCCGGCGGTGAAGAACATCGTCCAGAGCTTCCCGAACCAGCCCCTCTACGTCACCGGCCACAGCAAGGGCGGGGCGATCTGCCCGCTGGTCGCCTGGCGGCTGCGGCAGGACTATCCGGGCGCCCGCATCGTGGTGCGCAGCTTCGCCGGGGCCCGGGTCGGCGACGCGGTGTTCGCGGCCGCCTACAACGCGGCCCTGACCGACCACATCCGCTACGAGTACGGCAACGATATCGTTCCCCACCTGCCGGCCGAGACCAGCATCGTTGAGGCTCTGGGCGCCCCGCCGCTGGTCACCATGCTGCTGCAGCACATCGACCCCGGCTACGCCAACGTCGGAACCCTGGCCTACAGCCAGGACGACGAAACCCTCGTCCCCGACTCGCCGGCGCTGGAGAAACGGCGCATCGCGGCCATCATCTCCACTCTGATCGCGCCCGGCGGCCCGGCCAGGATCGTCGCCTGCCACGACATCAGCAGCCCGACGGCGGGCTATGTGCGGGCGCAGTATCCGGCCTAGACGGGCCGGGCGTACAGCCAGGCCAGGGAGGCCGGCGCGAGGTCCGGCAAGTCCTCGGCGATCAGGCCGGGACCAAACCGCGCCCCGGCGTCGGCGTGAATCCAGGCCCCCGCGCAGGCGGCCTGGAAGCTCTCCATGCCCTGGGCGATCAGACCGGCGATGAAGCCGGCCAGAACATCCCCCGAGCCTGCCGTCGCCAGCCAGGCCGTGCCGTTCAGGTTCACCGCCGCCCGGCCGTCAGGCGCGGCGATCACCGTGTCCGGGCCCTTCAACAGGACGACGGCGCCGGCCCGCATCGCGGCGGCGCGGGCGGCGTCGATGCGGGTCGGGCCGGCGGCCAGCAGGCCGGGGAAGAGGCGCTCGAACTCGCCGGGGTGCGGGGTGAGGACATCGTCCTTGTCGAGGACATCAAAGAGGTCGCCCGGCCGGTCCTTGAAGAAGGTCAGGGCGTCGGCGTCGACGACCAGGGCGGCGCCGGTGCGGGTCAGGGCGAAGAGGTTGGCGCGGGTCTGGGGTGTCACCCCGGCGGCCGGGCCAATGACGGCGGCGTCGGCGTTGGCGGCCAGCCCGGCGAGATCGGCGTCGGTCTCGAACGGGCTGAGCATCACCGCCTCGAGGGCGGCGGCGTAGGTGCGGGCGGCATCGGTGGGGCTGAGCAGGGTCACCAGACCGGCGCCGATCCGCAAGGCGCCCCGCGCGGTGAGCCGCGCCGCCCCGGTGTGCAGGGCGTCGCCGCCGACCACCACGGCCCGGCCGCGGGAATGCTTGTGGGTCGTCGCCGTCGGCATCGGCAGGGCCCGACGCCAAAGGCCCGGCTCGTTTTCGTGCAGGTCGGTGTCGGTCTGCGCCAGACCGATGTCGGCCACGACCAGCTCGCCACAGGCCCCTGCCCCCGGCTGCAGCACATGGCCGATCTTGCGGCGGTGGAAGGTGACGGTGAGGTCGGCGCGAAAGGCGGTCTGGCCCAGCGCCCGGCCGGTGTCGCCGTCGATGCCGCTGGGCACGTCGATCGCGACAACAGCCGGATGCCCGTGCGAGGCCCGCGCCGCGGTCAGGGCATCGCCGTCCAGCGGTCGGGTCAGTCCGGCCCCGAAGAGGGCGTCGACCATCACATCGCAGGTCGGACCCGCGCCCAACGGGTAGACCCGCCCTGACCAGCGCCGCGCCATGGCCCTGGCGTCCTCGCTGGCCGGCGGGGCCGAAGCCTCGACCCAGACGTTCCAACCCCGCCGCTTGAGCAGCCGGGCCACGACATAGCCATCGCCCCCGTTGTTCCCCGGCCCGCAGAGCACCGCCACCTTGCAGGCCCGGTGACGGGCGCGGATGGCGTCGGCGACGGCCTCGCCGGCCCGCTCCATGAGGATCAGGCTGGGAGTTCCGGCGGCGACCGCGGCGGCGTCTGCAGCGGTCATCTGGGCGACGGTCAGGATTTCACGGGACATCGGCAGCACCGTCGCACGCGGGCCCCGCCGGCTCAATCGCCGCTGTCCGCCCCGGGTGACTGTCTCGCGGAGCGTGACAGTCACCGATGCCGCGCCTAAAGCACCTGCGTCGCCGCCTCCGGCCCGCGCTCGACGATCTTCAGGGCGCCGTCGACGATTTCGAAGGTGGTCATCGAGGTGTGGTCGGGGCGGAAGCCCATCACGCGGCTGTCGTCCATCGCCGTCGAGACCGCCCCGTTGATGGCGACGTAGTGGCTGAACACCGCCGTCCCCGGATAGCCGGCGACCGCCGCCGCCACCCCCCGCCGCCACTGGTCATAGTCGAGATCGCCGACGATCTCGTGCCAGTGACCGCCGAAAGCGTTGCGCAGCCAGGCGCCGCGATCCTCAGCCGACACGGCCTTCGGGGTCGGAATCTCGCCGACACGCGGGTCGATGATGACCTCGACGCCGAGGGCGTCGGCGAACGGCTGGGCTGTCTCGCGGCAGCGCTTCAGCGGCGAGCTGACCACCCGCGCCGGCCGCACCGCCTCGGGCAGCGCCAGCAGCGCCTCGGCGGCGGCCCTGGCCTGGGCCTGGCCGGTTTCGTCCAGGCCCGGATCCTCGTCAGCGTCACCCCAGGTCGAGGCGGGCTTGCCGTGGCGGATCATGTAGACGGTAGGCATGGCGCTTCAGCTCCGGCGGAGGACGTTGTCTCTGCTGCTAGCACAGCCGGCCGGCGCGTCCACGCCCCTGATCCGCTGCAATCTTCAGCAGATGGCGCCCCTGCGACAGGACGGGCGGAATCGGAGACCAGGCATTTCGGGGCCAAATCGGGCCGGTCGGGGCCCAGACCGTCCGGTTCCGGCGCCTGCCGTCGCTGGAGCGGGCCACGAGACGCCCGTCGCGTAAGGCGAACCAGGCGCTTTCAGACATTGCCTGAAATCCATGCAGAGGGCGCCTTGATTTGCGGCGCCGCAAAGCCTCAACTGCGCGCCTTCCGGTACAGGTTCTCTCAAGGCTTGTCGCCTGCCCCGGCCCTGTGTTCGTTCGCCGTCAACTTGTCGGAACCGCCATGAAAAAGATCGAAGCCGTCATCAAGCCGTTCAAGCTGGACGAGGTGAAGGAAGCCCTGCAGGAGCTGGGCGTCCAGGGCATGACCGTGCTCGAGGCCAAGGGCTACGGCCGCCAGAAGGGCCACACCGAGCTGTATCGCGGCGCCGAATACGTCGTCGACTTCCTGCCCAAGATCAAAGTGGAAGTGGTGGTTGACGACGGCCAACTGGCCGGCGCCCTCGAGGCTATCCAGAACGCCGCCCGCACGGGCCGTATCGGCGACGGCAAGATCTTCGTCTCCGACATCGCCGACGTCATCCGCATCCGCACCGGCGAAAGCGGCGCTGCGGCCATCTAAGTCGTTAAACTCTCAGCATTTCAATAACCTAGGGGATAGGTTCTCATGGCGACCACCGCAAAAGACATTCTGGCGATGATCAAGGAGAAGGACGTCAAATACGTCGACGTCCGCTTCACCGACATCAAGGGCAAGCTGCAACACGTCACCTTCGACATCGACCTGGTCGACGAGGACTTCCTGGAAGACGGCACCATGTTCGACGGTTCGTCGATCGCCGGCTGGAAGGCCATCAACGAAAGCGACATGAAGCTGCGTCCCGACCTGGACAGCGCCATCATCGACCCCTTCTACCAGCAGACCACCCTCTGCCTGATGTGCGACATCGTGAACCCGGACACGGGCACGCCCTACAACCGCGACCCCCGCTCGATCGCCAAGGCGGCCCTGGCCCATGTGCAGTCGCTGGGCATCGGCGACACCGTCTTCTTCGGCCCCGAGGCCGAGTTCTTCATGTTCGACGACGTGCGCTGGTCGACAGCCCCGAACAACACCTTCTACAGCTATGACTCCACCGAGCTGCCCGGCAACTCGGCCAAGGAATACGCCGAGGGCAACATGGGCCACCGCCCGGGCCCCAAGGGCGGTTACTTCCCGGTCAACCCGGTCGACAGCGCCCAGGACATCCGCGGCGAAATGCTGGCCGTCATGGGCGAGCTGGGCATGAAGCCGGAAAAGCACCACCACGAGGTGGCGCCCGCGCAGCATGAGCTGGGCCTGAAGTTCGACACCATGGTGGTGATGGCCGACCGCCTGCAGCTCTACAAGTACGTCATCCACAACGTCGCCGCCGCCTATGGCAAGACGGTCACCTTCATGGCCAAGCCGATGTATGGCGACAACGGCAGCGGCATGCAAGTTCACCAGTCGATCTGGAAGGACGGCAAGCCGATGTTCGCCGGCGACCTGTACGCCGGTCTGAGCCAGGAATGCCTGTGGTACATCGGCGGCATCATCAAGCACGCCAAGGCCATCAACGCCTTCTCCAACTCGACGACCAACAGCTACAAGCGCCTGGTGCCCGGCTATGAAGCCCCGGTGAAGCTGGCCTACTCGGCCCGCAACCGCTCGGCCTCGATCCGCATCCCGCACGTCGACAGCCCCAAGGGCAAGCGTCTGGAAGCCCGCTTCCCCGACCCGATGGGCAACCCCTACCTGACCTTCACGGCCCTGCTGATGGCCGGCCTCGACGGCATCGAGAACAAGATCGATCCGGGCCCGGCCATGGACAAGAACCTCTATGACCTGCCGCCCCGCGAGCAGAAGAAGGTTCCGGAAGTCTGCGGCTCGCTGCGTGAAGCCCTCGAGAACCTCGACAAGGACCGCGCCTTCCTCAAGAAGGGCGGCGTCTTCGACGACGACTTCATCGACGCCTACATCGAGCTGAAGATGGAAGAGGTGATGCGCCTGCAGCTGCACCCGCACCCTGTCGAATTCGACATGTACTACAAGTGCTAACCGGCAAAAGCTGAGCTAGTCTGGAAGGGCCGGAGAGCGATCTCCGGCCCTTCTTGATTCCGGAGACCGCCATGGCCGCCATCATCGTCGATCCCGCCCATGTGCATGAGTTCACGGACGCCGACGCTTTCCACGCCTGGCTGGGTGAGAACCATAACAGGGCCCCGGAAGCATGGATCAAGATCCACAAGGTCGGCTCTGGCCTGCCCTCGATCACCGCGAAGGAGGCGGTGGATGTCGTCCTCTGCTGGGGCTGGATCGATGCGGTCCGCAAGGGCTTCGACGAGAAGAGCTTTCTGCAGCGCTACACGCCGCGCGGCCGCAAGAGCATCTGGAGCAAGCTGAACATCGACAATGTCGCGCGGCTGATCGACGAGGGCCGGATGACCGGGCACGGCCTGCGCGAGGTCGAGGCCGCCAGGGCCGATGGCCGCTGGGATCGGGCTTACGGGTCGGGCAAGGGGCTGCCGATCCCGGACGATCTGCAGGCCGCCATCGACGCCAATCCGGCGGCCCGGGCGATGCTGCCGAGGCTGACGGCGCAGAACCGGTTCGCCCTGGCGTTCCGGGTCCACAATCTCAAGACCGAGGCCGGTCGGAAGAAGAAGATAGCGGCGTGTGTCGAGATGCTGGAGCGGGGTGAGACGATCTATCCGCAGAAGGGATAGGTCCTCCCCCAGGCGCGCAGCGCCGGTTCGGGGGAGGTGGCAGGCGCGAATACGCGCCTGCCGGAGGGGGTCCCCTCCGGCGTCTGGGCAGCTTTGGACAGTTCCGCTGAACGGATGGTGCGGACCCCCTCCACCATGCTTCGCATGGTCCCCCTCCCCCGATGGGGGAGGACCTGGACTAGCACTCACCCTGCTTGGCGACGCTGACCCCTGCCGACGCCGCCGTGCAGGCATTGCCGTAGGTCTTGCCGTCCGTCCCGCAGACCGGGCGGTACTCGCGGGTGCATATCTGCGGGCGCTGTCTGCAGGTTCCCGAGCCGTCGGCGATCTTCTGCATCTCCGGCGTCATCGAACAATAGAGCCCCTGCTGGCACTGGAAGCCGGCGATGCCGCCGCACCTGCCGCCCTCGGCGACCGGCGCGCGGGGGCCGGTCGGTGGCGGGGTGGCGCCGTCAGTCTGGCAGGCAGTCAGGGCCAGGGTGACAAAGGCGATGGCCAGCAGGCTGCGGATCGGGCGGATCATGGGCAAGTCTCCTCGTTGCCCACCGTAACGCGGAAACCCGCTGAACGTCGCCTGAACGGCACTTGATCCGCACCCGGTTTTCGTCTGATCTCCACCCCTTACGCTGTTCGGGACCCGTACATGACAATTCGATGGAAGACGGCGGCCTCCGCCGTCGCGCTGTCGGCGCTGCTTGCTGCCTGCGCCACCACCGGCGGGGCTGCGCCCGCCGCCAAGCCGCCGGAAAAAGCCGACAACAAGCCCCTGCCCGCCGGCGCGGGCGGCAAGGGTGATGCGGCGCCCTTCGCCTCGACCTACCGCCCCCTGCCCGGCCGGCCCACGGCCATCGTCGGGGCGACGGTGCTGACCGCGGACGGGCGGCAGATCGACAACGGCGTGGTGATCTTCGGCGACGGCAGGCTGATCGCCGTCGGCGGTCCGGACACCGTCGTCCCGGCCGGCTACGATGTGATCGACGGCAAGGGCAGGTACGTCACCCCCGGCATCATCGACGCCCACAGCCACCTCGGCGTCTACCCCTCGCCCGGCGTCAGCGCCCGCAGCGACGGCAACGAAGGGACCGATCCCAACACCGCCCAGGTCTGGTCCGAGCACTCGATCTGGCCGCACGACCCCGGCTTCAACCGGGCGCGGGCCGGCGGGGTGACGACCCTGATGATCCTGCCGGGCAGCGCCAACCTGTTCGGCGGCCGGTCGGTGACGGTGCGCAACGTGCCCTCCATCACCATGCAGGGCATGAAGTTCCCGAACGCCCCCTACGGCCTGAAGATGGCCTGCGGCGAGAACCCCAAGCGGGTCTACGGCGGCAAGGGCCGCTCGCCTTCGACGGCGATGGGCAACGTCTTCGGCTTCCGCAAGGCCTGGATCGACGCGGCCGAGTACCGCCGCAAGTGGGACGACTACAACGCCAAGACGGAGAAGGGCGAGAAGGCCGACGCACCCAAGCGCGACCTGCAGATGGAGACCCTGGCCGGCGTCCTGCGCGGCGAAATCCTGGTTCAGAACCACTGCTACCGCGGCGACGAGATGGCCGTGATGATCGATATCGCCAAGGAATTCGGCTACAAGATCACCATGTTCCACCACGCCAACGAGGCCTACAAGGTCGGCCCGTTGCTGAAGGAGAACGACATCTGCTTCGCCACCTGGGCCAGCTGGGCGGCGTTCAAGATGGAGAGCCTGGACGGCATCGAGGCCAATGCGGCCATCGCCTACAAGGCCGGCGCCTGCACCGTCATCCACTCCGACGACGAGACCATCACCCAGCACCTGAACCAGGAAGCGGCCCTGGCCATGGCCTCCGGCAACCGCATCGGGTTCGGCATCACCGACGCCGAGGCGATCGCCTGGATCACCGCCAACCCGGCCAAGGCCATGGGCATCGCCGACCAGACCGGCAGCCTGACGGTCGGCAAGCGCGCCGACGTCGTGCTGTGGAGCGGCAATCCGTTCAGCGTCTATTCGCAGGCCGAGAAGGTCTTCATCGACGGCGCCCTGACCTACGACCGGCGCGACCCGCGCTTCCAGCCCAAATCCGACTTCGAACTCGGCCAGCCCGGTGAAGGGGCCTTCCACCCATGAGAACCCTCCTCCTCGCCTCCAGCACGCTGATTGGCGCCGCGCTGCTGATCGCCGGCCCCGCCGCCGCCCAGACGTTCGCCATCACCAATGCCCGGATCGAAACGGTCGGTCCGGCCGGCACGATCGCCAACGGCACCATCGTCATCAAGGACGGCAAGATCGCCGCCGTCGGGGCCGGGGTTCAGGCCCCGGCCGGCGCCACGGTCATCGACGCCAAGGGCGGCGTCGTCACCCCGGGCTTCATTGCCGTGTCGTCGAACCTGACGGTCTCGGAAGTCTCCGCCGTGCAGTCCACGCGGGATGACCGTTCGGGCAAGCTCTCGGCCGGTTTTGACATCCAGTACGGGGTCAATCCCAACTCGACGATGATCCCCTGGGCCCGTCAGGCCGGCCTGACCCGGGCCGTGGCCACGCCGATTCTTAGCGGTGGCGGCGGCGGTCACCATCACGACGACAGCGGGGCCGAGGAAACCGCCGGCGGCGGCGGGGGGGCCGGCGACGGCGATCCCCACCTGTTCGCGGGTCAGGCAGCCGTGGTCTCGCTCGCCTCGGGCCAGACCGACCTGCTGGTGCGCGCCAAGGCGGCCGTGGTGCTCGACATGGGCGAAGCCGGGGCCGAGGCCGCCGGCTCGCGCGGCGCGGCCATGGTGCTGGTCCGCTCGGCCTTCGAGGACGCCCGCGCCTATTCCCGCAACAAGGCCGCCTATGACCGGGGCGAAACCCGCGAGTTCGGGCTGTCGCGCATCGATCTTGAAGCCCTCGTGCCCGTGATCCAAGGGCGCACGCCTCTGCTGGTCCGGGTCAGCCGCGCCTCGGACATCCTGCAGGTCCTCAAGATGGCCCGCGAGGAAGGCGTCAGCGTCATCCTCGAGGGCGCTGAAGAGGCCTGGCTGGTCGCCCCGCAGATTGCGGCCGCCAAGGTGGCCGTGATCGTCGACGCCCAGCGCAACCTGCCCAGCAGCTTCGAACCCCTGGCTGCCCGCCTCGACAACGCCGCCCGGCTTCAGGCCGCCGGTGTCACGGTGGCCATCATCGGCAGCCGCGACCAGAACAACCTGCGCCAGGCCCGGCTCAATGCCGGCATGGCGGTGTCCTACGGCCTGACCTACCAGCAGGGCCTGGCCTCGCTGACCATCAACCCGGCGAAGATCTGGAAGATGGACGGCCAGGTCGGCAGCCTGGAGGTCGGCAAGGTCGCCGACGTCGTGGTCTGGACCGGCGATCCGCTGGAAACCTCCACCTGGCCGACGGATGTCTTCATCAGCGGTCAGCGCCAGCCGGCGGACGTGCGCGCCTTCGAACTGCGCGACCGCTATGCCGCCCAGCCGGGGGCCTATCCGCAGGCCTATACCAAGCCCTAGAAAGCAGCCTTCGAGGAGCGATCAGCCATGCGCCTGCGCCAGATCGCCCTCGTCGGCGCCGACCTCGCCGCCTGCGCCGCCGATATCGAGGCGGTGCTGGGCGTCAGTCATCCGTATGATGACCCCGGCGTCGGCCACTACGGCCTGCGCAACGGCGTCTGGGCGGTCGGCCAGACCTTTCTTGAGGTGGTGTCGCCCAAACAGGAGGACACCACCGCCGGCCGCCTGATCGAGAAGCGCGGCGGCGATGGCGGCTACATGGTCATCCTGCAGGTCCGTGACCTGGCCGCCGCCCGCGCCACGGCCGCCGAGGCCGGCGCCCGCATCGTCGACCCGATCGACCGGGAAGGCGTCGCCGCCACCCACTATCACCCCCGCGATGTCGGCGGGGCGATCCTGTCCATCGACTGTATGGATCCCTGGTAGCGCTGGGAATGGGGCGGGCCGGGCTGGGAAGCCAACGCGCGGCCGGGGCAGGCGATCGTCGGGGCGGAGCTGCAGGCGAATGATCCCTCCGCCATGGCGAAGCGCTGGGGCGAAGTGCTCGGCAGGCCGGTGGAGCAGAGCAACTCCGCCTGGCGCATCGCCCTGGACGGCGGCGAGATCCGCTTCGTTGCGCTGGGCGATGACCGCGGCGAAGGCCTGCGCGGCTTCGATGTCGCCGTGCCGGATCCGGACGCGGCTCGCGCGGCCGCCCGCCAGCGGGGGCTGATCGACGCGGATGGCGAAGTCGTCCTCTGCGGGACCCGGGTCTATCTGAAATCAGCGGTCTGAGATCGCGGCGCCCACACCATTGCGCGCGACGACATGTCAGCCCATTAGTCCCCTCCCGAATCGCCTAGACTCCCCAGCGTAATGTCCAAGCCCGAGCCGCTACCCTCCCTCTTCGACGATGCCCTGAACCCGCCGGCCGCGCCGCCGCTGGCGACGCCGCACGAGCCCGTGCCCAAGGCCCAGCCGAAGCCGGCGCTCGCCGCCAAACCGTCCCCCGCGTCGTCCAGCGGCGACTACAACGCCAGCAGCATCGAGGTGCTCGAAGGCCTGGAACCGGTGCGCATGCGCCCGGGCATGTACATCGGCGGCACCGACGAGCGGGCCCTGCACCACCTGTTCGCCGAAGTGCTCGACAACAGCATGGACGAGGCCGTCGCCGGCCATGCGAAGCTGATCGAGGTCAGCCTCGACGCCGAGGGCGCCCTGACCGTGCGCGACGACGGCCGCGGCATCCCGATCGACGCCCACCCCAAATATCCCGGCAAGTCGGCGCTGGAAGTCATCATGACCGTCCTGCACTCGGGCGGGAAGTTCAGCGGCAAGGCCTACGAAACCTCCGGCGGCCTGCACGGGGTCGGCGTCTCGGTCGTCAACGCCCTGTCGGAACGGGTCGAGGTCACCGTCTGGAAGGACGGCTTCGAGCACCGCCAGGTGTTCTCGCGCGGCAAGCCTCTGGGCAAGCTCGAACAGCTGGCCCCCAGCCGCAAGCGCGGCACGGCCATCAAGTTCATCCCCGACCCGGTGATCTTCGGCGAGGGCGTCGCCTTCAAGCCGGCGCGGCTCTACCGCATGGCCCGATCGAAGGCCTATCTGTTCCGCGGCGTGACCATCAAATGGTCCTGCGACCCCAGCCGCATCCAGGACAAGACGCTTCCGGAAGCTACCTTCCACTTCCCCAACGGCCTGGCCGACTTCCTGGCCGAGCGCACGCAAGGCATCAACACTGTCACCCCGGCGCCCTTCACCGGCCGCATCGAGCGCACGGGCGAGGCGGGCGCCGTCGAATGGGCGGTGACCTGGACACCGCAGGGCTTCGGCGAGGCCGACGGCTTCGTGCAGTCCTACTGCAACACCGTGCCGACCCCCGAGGGCGGCACCCACGAGAGCGGCTTCCGGGCCGCCCTGACCCGGGGCCTCAAGGCCTATGGCGAACTGGCCGGCGAGAAGCGGGCCGGGATCATCACCGCCGACGACGTCATCGCCAACGCCGGCGCCCTGATCAGCGTCTTCATCAAGAACCCCGAGTTCCAGGGCCAGACCAAGGAGCGCTTGAGCTCCTCCGACGCCCAGAAGCTGGTCGAGACCGCCCTGCGCGATCCCTTCGACCACTGGCTGACCGCCAGCCCGAAGGTCGCCCGCGCCCTGCTCGACTTCGTCATCGAGCGGGCCGAGGAGCGGCTGAAGCGCCGCAAGGCTCGCGACGTCGCCCGTGCTTCGGCGACCCGCAAGCTGCGCCTGCCCGGCAAGCTGGCCGACTGTTCCGGCGAGGCGGCCGGCGGCTCCGAAATCTTCCTGGTCGAGGGCGACAGCGCCGGCGGCTCGGCCAAACAGGCCCGCAACCGCAAGAACCAGGCGATCCTGCCCCTGCGCGGCAAGATCATCAACGTCGCCTCGGCGACGGGCGAGAAGCTGACGCAGAACAAGGAACTGAGCGACCTGATGCTGGCCCTGGGCGTGCAGCCCGGGAACAAGTTCAAGGAGGAAGACCTCCGCTACGACCGCATCATCATCATGACGGACGCCGACGTCGACGGCGCCCACATCGCATCGCTGCTGATCACCTTCTTCTACCGCACCATGCCGCAGATGATCCGCTCGGGCGCCCTCTACCTCGCCCTGCCGCCGCTCTACCGCATCACCCACGGCGGCAAGTCGACCTACGCCCGTGACGACGCCCACAAGGACGAACTGCTGGCCACCGAGTTCAAGGGCAAGAAGCCGGACATCAGCCGCTTCAAGGGCCTCGGCGAAATGATGGCCAGCCAGCTCAAGGAAACCACCATGGATCCGGCCACCCGGACCCTGGCGCGCGTCACCCTGCCCAAGACCGAGGAACTGGTCGAGGAACTGGTCGAAGCCCTGATGGGGAGAAAGCCGGAAGCCCGCTTCCGCTTCATCCAGGACAACGCCGAGTTCGCCGGCGAGCTGGATATCTGACGGGGCTCAAGAAAGGCCAAGCCGCCTTGAGTGTCCCTTCTCCCCTTGTGGGAGAAGGTGGCCCGAAGGGCCGGATGAGGGGTCGATAGGTCTCAAAGCCGCTGTCGGTCTCAAAGGCGCCCCATGGCCAAAAATTTGCGCTTGAACGCCAAACAAGTTCATTTTTTGTTCGCTACCGAAATGGCAGATCCCCCGCTCAAACGTGCTTTGGCGTGCCGCATGCGCCACGCCCCAACCTTTCACGAGGCGCTCCTCTGGAAGCTCCTCCGCAACCGTCGCCTGGAGCATCTGAAGTTTCGACGTCAGATGCCGTTGGGCCGGTTCATCGCCGACTTCGTATGTCTGCGCCACCGGCTGGTTGTCGAGGCCGACGGCCCCTTCCACGATGCAGAAAAGGACGCTCTTCGCGATGCCTGGCTCAAGTCGGACGGCTTCCGGGTCCTCAGGTTCGCCAACAGCGTGGTGTCCAACAAACCCGACGTGGTCGTCGCCGCGATCCTGCAGGCCATAGCGCTTCCCACTACAAATGAGTTCGATACGCTAATAGATCGGTACACGCTCGACACCGGCGCGCCTCTCCCTTCTTCCTACCTGCGAGCCGAACCGCCTGAACGCGGCTGACCCAATCATCGACCCCTCATCCGGCGCTTCGCGCCACCTTCTCCCACAAGGGGAGAAGGGAGCCCCGAGGTGAAACCTTTCTGCTCACCATTCCAGCGCCAAGGAGCCAATTCCCTCCTCGCGCGTTCCCCCTGCAAGTTCACCGCAGACCTGCGCGCGAATCCCTGGGGCCCACGGTATTCCGATGCACGACACTCCCGACGAGCGCCTGGAAGTCCCCTTCCAGACTCCGCCGAGTCTCGACCTGACCCGCACCGCCCTGTTTCTCGACCTCGACGGCACCCTGGCCGACATTGCCCAGACGCCCGATGCGGTCCGCCCTGTCGCCCACCGCACCCGGGTGCTGGCGGCGCTCGGACCGGCGCTGGGCGGACGTCTCGCCGTGCTCAGCGGCCGTTCGATTGCCGAAGTCGATCGCATCCTCGAGGGCTCGATCGCCAGCGTCGCCGGTCTCCACGGCCTCGACCGTCGCACGGCCGACGGCGCGATCAACGCCACCCCGCCCCACCCGTCCCTCCCCGACGCCCGCGAATGCCTGGCCCATATGGCCAGGACCGAGCGCGGCCTCCTGCTTGAGGACAAGGGAACCAGCGTCGCCCTGCACTACCGCCAACGCCCCGACGCCGGCCCCGCCGTTGTCGACTGCGCCCGGCGGCTGGCCCGTCAGACCGGGCTGGTCCTGCAGGAGGGCCATATGGTCGCCGAGCTGCGCACGCCCGGCCCGGACAAGGGCGAGGCGCTGGCGGCCTTCATGGCCGAAGCGCCCTTTGCCGGCGCTCGCCCCATCATGATCGGCGATGACCTGACGGACGAAGACGCCTTCGCCGTCGCCGTCGCGCTCGGTGGCGAGGCCATCCTGATCGGACAGCCCCGCCGCAGCCGCTCCCGCTGGCGGCTGGAGGACCCGGACGCCCTGCTCGCCTGGCTTGAAGCCTCGCTGGACCTGGCGCCCGCATGAGCCGTTTGATCGTCGTTTCCAACCGCGTAGGCCTGTCGCGCGATGTCGGCGGCGGCGCCGTCGGCGGGCTTTCGGCCGCCATCACCGCCGCCCTGCGCCAGAACCAGGGGGTCTGGTTCGGCTGGAGCGGCGAGACCACGCCGCAGTACACGGGTCAGCTGGCGCTGGACCGCATCGGCGACGTCACCGTCGCCAAGATCCACCTCGAAGCGGACGATGTGGCGGACTACTACAACGGCTATTCCAACAACACGCTCTGGCCGCTGTTCCACAACCGGCTGGACCTGACCAACTTCAGCCGGTCCTACGCGGCAGGCTATCAACGGGTGAACCAGCGATTCGCCGAGGCCTTGCGGGCCATGGTCGGGCCGACCGACACCATCTGGGTCCATGACTACCACCTGATCCCGCTGGCGGCGGAGTTGCGCAAACTCGGCGTCACCAACCGCATCGGCTTCTTCCTGCACATCCCCTGGCCGGCGCGTCAGCTGTTCACCACCCTTCCCGGCCACCAGAAGCTGGTCGCCCAGCTGTTCGACTACGACCTGATCGGCGTCCACACCGCCGAATGGCTGTCGGCCCTGACCGACTATCTGCACAACGAGCTTGGCGTCGAGGTCGCCGACGACGGCCTGGCCGAGGCCTTCGGCAAGAAGACGCGGCTTGGCGTCTTCCCGATCGGCATCCACAGCGCGGACTTCGCCACCGAGAACGCCTCGCCGGCCTCCATCGACGCCCAGCAGCGCACCGAGAAGAGCCTGGCCGGCCGCCAGATGATCATCGGCGTCGACCGCCTCGACTACAGCAAGGGCCTGGAGGAGCGCTTCCTGGCCTACGAGCAGTATCTGTCCGACCATCCGGAGTCCCGCGAGAAGGTCTTCATGCTGCAGATCGCGACCCTCAGCCGCGACGGGGTCGAGGCCTACCAGGACATGCGTAACCGGCTGGACGCCATCGCCGGCCACATCAACGGGCAATACGGCAGCCTGGACTGGGTGCCACTGCGCTACGTCAATTCCGGCTACCGCCAGGACGAGCTGGCCGGCATCTACCGCGCTGCCCGCGCCGCCCTGATCACGCCTCTGCGCGACGGCATGAACCTGGTGGCCAAGGAATACGTCGCCGCCCAGGACCCGGCCGACCCGGGCGTGCTGATCCTGTCCCGCTTCGCCGGGGCGGCGGCACAGATGAAGGCGGCCCTGATCGTCAATCCCTACGACCGCGACGAGATGGCCGAGGCCATCCACCGGGCCCTGACCATGGATCTGACCGAACGCATGCTGCGCTGGCGCGAACTCAAGGCCGGTCTCGATGCGGAGACCCTCGACCACTGGTGGCAGGGCTTCCTCGATGCCCTCTCCGACCGCCCCAAACCCAGCCCGCGAATGGTCCGCGTGGGCGGGACAGCGCTCTAGCAAGACCTATCGAAGCCGCGACCCATTTTACCGCAGTCCGGCCGGGCTACAGAAAAGCCGTGCTCACTCTGGAAGGCTCGCAAAACGGGACAGAGCCCTTGTGCCGTGGGCTTCTGCGTGGGTCCGTGTCGCGAAAATGTGGGTCGGACTGTAGCCCGATGCGTAGGTCAATCGGCGGGGTTTGCAGGTCGAAAACGCTGCGCGGCGACCTGCGGTTTCGGACGTCCCGCGACGGAGGTCGAAGGGGTCCAAAACTATATGTCTAGACATATTCATCTTCGGATTCGGGCGCGATTTCCGGGGCCGGCCAGCCATGGCGTCGTGCTATATTCGCTTCGACAAGGCGGGCTGTCTGACCGCCTGACCAAAAAGCCGCCGAGGGTGTCGTCGTCACCAGCTTCCTGATCACCTTCGCCGCCATGACCGCGATCATTGCGGCGCGCTACCTGCTGACCTCGGGCCTGATCTACGCCCTGGTCCTGCGTCGCCCTGACCGGCCAACGCCGCCGCCCGGCGCCGTGGGCCATGAGATCCGGCTGTCGCTGGCCTCCTCGGCCGTCTACGCCCTGCCCGCGGCTTTCGTCGTCGAGCAGTGGAAGGCCGGCCACACCCTGATTTACACCGACTGGAGCGCCTGGCCGCTGTGGTGGGTCCCGCTCTCGGCCCTGGCCTATCTGCTCATCCAGGACGCCCACTACTATTGGGCCCACCGGCTGATGCATCACCGGGCCCTGTTCCGCTGGTTCCACGCCGGGCACCATCGCAGCCACACCCCGACCGCCTGGGCCAGCTTCGCCTTCGACCTGACCGAGGCGGCGCTGGTCTCCTGGGTGCTGCCCCTGCTGACCTTCCTGATCCCCATCCATGTCGGGGTGATTCTGTTTTTGCTGATCGCCATGACCGCGACGGCCACCCTGAACCACTGCGGGGTGGAAATCCTGTCGCAACGCTTCGTGCGCGGCCCGGTCGGCGGCTGGCTGATCACCGCCACCCACCACGGCATGCATCACCGGCGGATGCTGACCAACTTCGGCCTGCACTTCCGCCTCTGGGACAGGCTGATGGGGACGGACGTCATGCCCGCCCCCGAGCAGACTAGGGCCGACCGGCCGTGATCGTGACGCTCACCGGCGCACCGCCCTGACCCGTGGCGGCCCAGGTGTCGCCAACCTTCTTGTCGACGGTGGGCGAACAGCTCGGAGGCCCGGCCGCCGGGGCGGTCTGGGTAAAGCAGGTCTGGTCGCCCTCGATCTTCCACGTCCCGGCGCTGGCGGCGCCGTCGGGCGCCGTGCCGGTGTAGGTGCCGTCGGCGTTGACGTAGATCTTGACCTTGGCGTCACCGGGATAGGTGACCACCACCGTATTGCCGTAGGCCGAGGCCATCGGGTCGGCCAGGGCCGGGCTCGCCAGGGCGGCCAGAGCCAGGGCGGCCACGGCCGCCTTCGCCAGGATGTTCATTCGTTCGCTCCCACTGTTGTTTCGCCCGTCTCGGGCGGGCCGGAGCCTAGCGGAGTCCGGGGCGCTCGTTAACCACCGTTCTATCAGCTGGAGAAACGAGCCACGATGACGAACACGCCGCCCTCGGCCGCTTCCTGGCTGAAGGTCGCCCGCTTGGGCAGGAGTTCGGCGCCGAGGCGGTATTCGACGTCGTCGTTGTCGGCATAGGTCTGTTGGTCGATCAGCGTGTGGCCGGCCCGATAGTTGTCGAAATCGGCCTGGACCGACCCGGCGTCGGCGCCGACGAAGATCTTCAATTGCATGCCGCGGCTCCTAACCGATGACCCCGAGCAGGTCGCTGCGCTGATCGGCTGACAGTCCCTGGAAGAGGGTGAGGATGTCCGAAAGGGTGGTCGGCGCCGTGTAGCGGCCCTGGGCGCGGGGCCCGAGATTCTGCAGGATGCCGGACTTGTTCAGCAGCGCCTGCCAGTTGGCGGCCGGCGTGCCGCCCGGGCCGGTGGCCAGATAGGCCCGAAGGCGATCGGCATCGCTGGTCAGGGTGGTCCCGAAGCGTCTGTAACTGGCGCTCTCGGCCTTGAGCCGGTCGGTCTCCGCCTCCACCGTGGCGGTGACGAACTCCAGGCAGGCCTTGCTCAGCGCGGGGTCCGGCTTGTCCTTACGCAGCTGGACCATGCACATCATCTCGACTTCCGGGAAATCGAGCGCCTTTTCGACAATCAGTCGAACCTCGCCGGCCACAGCCGCGCTGGTGTTGGCGGCGACCTGCTGGGAATAGCCGCCGCCGCTGAACTGCGCGCCCGTGCCGGCACCGGCGGTCATGTTGAAGGTCTGGCTGGCCGCGCCCCCCTGGATCCAGGTGAGATTCTGAGCCGCCGTCGCGGCGGCCGCCTGGGCCTGCTGCAGAGTGGAATTGGCCGCCAGGCAGGCCTGCACCGCGGCATAGGTCGCATCGGCCGGGGCAGGCATCGGGTTGGGGGCCGGATCGCAGGTCACCGTCGCCGAGGCCGTCGTGTAGGCCTGCTGGGCCCGGACGACGGCCGCGTCCTTGGCGCTCTTGTCGTCGGCGGCCGATTGCACCGCCGCCAGGACGGCGGCGGGGTTGTTGTTGACGGCCGAGGCGCTGCCGCCCGTGATCACCGTCGCGGGCGGGCGCATGACCCCGGTCAGCTGCTCGATGGCCAGCACCGCGACCATCGCCCGCTGGTCCCGCGCCGCCTGGATGATGAACTCGTCCTGGCTGATCGCCCCGCTCAGGTAGCGCTCGCAGGTCCGGTACATCGACTCGCGGAGCAGGTTGACGGTCTGCGTCCGCTCGAAACTGGCGCCGGACTCGCTGATGGCCAGCGCCCCGCCGGCCTGGACCTCAGGGCTGGCGCTGCCCGCGTAGCCGAGGTTCCCGCTGCCGCCGACGCTCATGGCCACAAAGGCGTCCGGCGGCGCCTCGGCGCAGAACTGAAGGCGATCGACGGAGACCGTCTCGCCGTTGACCGTCCGGGTCGTCGGCACCAGGCTGGTCAGGATCGCCCGTTGCTTGGCATCGATGAGAATGGCCTCGCCGGTTCCCGGCTTGAGGTCGATCCGGTCAGTCCGGTGGATCGATGTCAGATTGGCGCACCCACCGAGCGCCACCACGGCCAACAGCCCGGCCACCGACTTGCGAAGCATGATGTCCTCCCCCGGAGGATAAACGCTTGAACACGAACAGTGTTCGCGCGCAACCCCATCACGAATTCCGGCGATGGAGCCGTCGGTCAGCCGCGTCCCGAGACCAGTCGGTTCCTGAGCGGCTCGCCCTTCGGGCTTTTGCTTGACCAGGCCGTTCCAACCTTGCCGGCCGGGATTTTCGAACAGAAGGTCAGCGGCAGGCCGTTCTGCTTCAGACAGACCCTGCCGTTCTTCAGCGACCACCTGCCGGCGGTACGCTTGCCGTTGGTCCGCTGGCCCTCGTAGGCGCCGTTGCGGTTCAGCCAGAGCCGGGTCGACCGGCCGCTGGGGTAGGTCGAGACGATGGTGTTGCCGAACGCGGCCTCGACCGGTGAGGCCGCCTGGGTGGTCGTCGGCGCAAGTGAGAACAAGGCGAGCGTTGTCGCCACCATGAGAGACTTCGTCATGGCCGAGTAACGCGCAACTTGAGCTTTGGTTGACTTGATCAAATCTGGGGCGAACCCAGCTTTGCATTGACTTTGCGGGGATAACGCCTATCTAGGCCCCCATTCGGGACAGGTCTGGCGATTCCGCGCCGCCCGCTCGCCCAGCCTGGGCGGTTTCGAATTCATGCAAAGTGATAATGACCGAATTTTCCGAATTGGGGCTGTCGCCCCTCACCCTCCAGGCGGTGGTTGACGCCGGCTATACCGTCGCCACGCCGATCCAGGAACAGGCCATCCCCGTCGCCCTCGCGGGCCGCGATGTCCTCGGCATCGCCCAGACAGGCACCGGCAAGACCGCCGCCTTCACCCTGCCGATGATCGACAAGCTGGCGTCGGGCCGCACCAAGGCCCGCATGCCGCGCGGCCTGGTCATCTGCCCGACCCGCGAACTGGCCGACCAGGTCGCCATGAGCTTCGAGAAGTATGCCAAGGGTCAGAAACTGACCTGGGCCCTGCTGATCGGCGGCGTGTCGTTCGGCGACCAGGAAATGAAGCTGGACCGCGGCGTCGACGTTCTGATCGCCACGCCCGGCCGGCTGCTCGACCATTTCGAACGCGGCAAGCTGCTGATGACCGGCGTCCAGACTCTGGTCGTCGACGAAGCCGACCGCATGCTCGACATGGGCTTCATTCCGGACATCGAGCGCATCTTCAAGATGACGCCGCCGAAGAAGCAGACCCTGTTCTTCAGCGCCACCATGCCGCCGGAAATCACCCGGCTGACCAAGCAGTTCCTGAAGGACCCGACCCGCATCGAGGTCGCCCGTCCCGCCACCACCGCCGAGACCATCACCCAGTATCTTGTCCGCGTGCCCGTCGTTTCGCCGAGCGCCAAGCGCATGGCGCTGCGGGCGCTGGTCGAAAAGGCCGAGGTCCGCAACGGCATCGTCTTCTGCAACCGCAAGAGCGAAGTCGACATCGTCGCCAAGTCGCTGACCGTCCACGGCCATGACGCCGCCCCGATCCACGGCGACCTCGACCAGGGCACCCGGATGAAGACGCTGGAGCGCTTCCGCAAGGGTGAGCTGAAGCTGCTGGTGGCCTCCGACGTCGCGGCGCGCGGCCTCGACATTCCGGACGTCAGCCACGTCTTCAACTACGACGTGCCGCACCACGCTGACGATTAAGTCCACCGCATCGGCCGCACCGGCCGGGCCGGAAAGCTGGGCGAGACCTACATGATCGTCACCCCGGCGGACGACAAGAACCTCGACAAGGTCCTCAAGCTGACCGGCAAGATGCCGAACGAGGTCGTCCTCGACCTCGACTGGGCCGCCGCCAAGGACAAGGACGCCCGTCGCAAGGAAATCGACAAGGAACGCGGGGGTTCGCGTGGCGGCGACCGGGGTCGCGAACGCAAGCGTGACTTCAGCCGCGGTCGTCCGGAATCGGAAACCTCGATGGTCGGCATGGACGCCATCAGCGCCCCGGCCGAACGTCCCGAACGCGCCCCGCGCGAAGACCGCCCGCAACGCGCCAGCACCGAGCCGGTGTTCACCGCCGAGGAAACCGCGCCGGTCGAGCGCGAGGCCCGCGAGGAACGCCCCCGTCGTGAACGGGGCGGTCGCAGTCGCGATCGCAAGCCGCGCGACGAGGCGCCGCGTGAAGCCGCGCCGGTCGAAGCCCGAGAAGCACGTCCGGTTCGTGAAGAGCGTCCCGCCCGTGAGGAGCGTCCGGCTCGCGAAGAGCGTCCGGTCCGTGAGGATCGCGCCGCCCGGGAGGAGCGTCCCGAACGTGACGAGCGCCCTGCCCGTCCCGAGCGTCGCCCTGACCCGGTGCGCGGCGTTCGTGCGCCAACGCCCCGTGAGGACGACGATCGCCGCGTGGTCGGCTTCGGCAACGAACTGCCGGCCTTCCTGGCACGCCCTGTGCCGACCGTGGCGCCGTCCAAGGACGACTGACTACCGTTCCTTCTCCCGCTTGTCGGGAGAAGGTGGCCGGCGAAGCCGGTCGGATGAGGGCAGCACCGGCCCGTCCGGTGGCCCTCGATCTGGCGCTGATCAGCGCTGTTGGTATCCCAAAACGAATTGAGGGCAGTCCGCCATCGCTGGCGCTGCCCTCATCCGCCCCCTGCGGGGCCACCTTCTCCCGACGAGCGGGAGAAGGGTCTCTTTTTCTGCTGCCTGAGCCTAGTAGCCCAGCGTCTCGTCGCAGGCCTTGGCTTCGTTGACCAAGGCGTCCTTGTTCATGCCGTCCAGCTTGTCGGCTTCCGCCGACTGGATGGCCGCCGGGTTGGTCCCGGCCGGCAGGTCACGACGGGCGGCCAGCGCCAGGGCGGTGCGTTCGCGGTTACGGTCGAAGCTCTTGACGAGGGCCTTGTCGCCACCGCCCTGCTCGACCGCGCTGGCGGCCGCTTCATAGACAGCAAGGCACCGCGCCTGCGCGCGAAAATCTACAGTGCCCTGGGCCTGGACCGAGAAACCGGTCAGGGTCGCCAGGATCAGCCCGCCCAGGATGGGGGCGCGCATGAGCATTCTCCGTTTCGAGTCGCGACGATCCGCGACCCCTATAACGTAGGTAGGAATAGCGGCGCTGAAAGGGCGCGACGTTGCGGCTCTATGCCCCGCCGTCACGCCCCCGATATTCAGCCCAGGTTCAGCCTAGCGGCTGATCTGGCCCGCCAGCATCTTGCGGATGGCCGGCCCATAGGGCGGCCGCATGGCGACCAGCGGACCGATGTCCTTCTTGAGCTGGGTGTAGATCGCCTTGCGGTGGCTGAATTCCTTGAAGCCGTCGTGGCCGTGGTAGCTGCCCATGCCCGACGGCCCGACGCCGCCGAACGGCAGCTCTTCCTGGGCGACGTGCATGATGACGTCGTTGACGGTCACCCCGCCGCTGGTGGTGGTTTCCAGCACCCTGGTCTTCTCGGCCTCGTCCGTGCCGAACCAGTAGAGGCCGAGCGGACGGTCGTGGGCGTTGATGTAGCCGGTGGCCTCATCGAGGGTCTTGTAGATCTTCACCGGCAGGACCGGCCCGAAGATCTCTTCCTGCATGACCTTCATGTCGTCGGTCGGGTTGAGAATCAGGGTCGGGGCGATCTTGCGGTGTTCCTGCTGGGTCAGGTCCTCGCCGTCCGGCTTGATCTCGATGATCTCGGCGCCCTTGGACCGGGCGTCGTCGATGTAGCCCATGATCCGGTCGTAGTGCCGCTGGGCGACCACGGCGGTGTAGTCGGGGTTGTCCTTGATGGTCGGGAACATCCGGGTCACCGCGGCCTTCGCCTGGGTGACGAACTCACCGACGGTTTCCTCGGGCGTCAGCACATAGTCGGGCGCGAGACAGATCTGGCCGGCGTTGAGGGTCTTGCCGTTCATCACCCGGGCGGCGCTCAGCGCCATGTCGGCGCTGCGCGAGATGATCACCGGGCTCTTGCCGCCCAGTTCCAGGGTCAGCGGCACCAGGTTGGTGGCGGCGGCGCGCATCACGTGACGCGCCACGCTGGTGGCGCCGGTGAAGAGCATGTGGTCGAAGGCCAGCTCGCTGAAGGCCTGGCCCACGTCAGGGCCGCCGGTGACCACGGCGATTTCCTCTTCCGAGAAGACCTTGCCGAACATCACCTTCATGAGTTCAGACGTCGCCGGGGTGAATTCCGACGGCTTGATCATCGCCCGGTTGCCGGCCGCCAGCACGCCGGCCAGCGGCGCGAAGGTCAGGTTGACCGGGAAGTTCCACGGGCTGATCACGCCCACCACGCCCTTGGGCTGGAAGACCACCTCGGCCTTGGCGCCGAACAGGCCGAGGATGGCGGGCGAGGTCTTGCGCTTCTCGCCCTTCATCCATTTGCGCAGGTTGTCGCGGGCGTGCTTCAGCGGCCCGATCGAACCGGCGATGTCGGTCAGCTGGGTGGCTTCGCGCGAGCGGTTGCCGAAGTCCTCGTTCAGCGCATCCTCGATGGCCTTCGAATGATCGACCAGCAGGCCGATACAGCGGTCGATACGGTCGATGCGTTGCTCGGCCGTCGGCGCGCCGTCGCGCAGGTGAGCGGCCTTCTGGCGGTCGAGGATGCCTTGCATCGCGGCGGCGTCGGTCATGGTTGCCCTCCCAGGCGGCCGGTGCGTTCCGGCTCAGGTGCTCGATGATCAGAATGGCGGTCGAACGTCGTGTCGGCAAGCGCACAACGGTCGCCCGTTTTAACCAGACGTTTGGCGTTACCCACTAGTGTCAGTTTCACTGAAACACGCGCATCCGTCGAAAGCGGCTGCGTTTCGGGGGATTACGGGACGATGGCCGGCGATTTTGAACAGACCTTGCGAGGGCCCCAGGCCTACAAGATCACGCGCAAGGCCATCGACATGATGGAACGCCACAACATCTGGCCGACTCCGCTCAACTTCGAGCTCTGGTCGCACTTCGTCGCCGATCCGGACGGGGCGCTGGCCAGGGAACTGACCCGGCTGATCGGCGCCGGCGAGCCGATAACCGAGGCCGTCAGCGAGGAACTCGCCGCCGCCTACCTGGCCAAGGCCAAGCTCAACGAACAGATCCGCGACGCCGGGGATCAACTGACCAGGGAACTGGCCTCGGTCGCCAAAGCGATCCAGACGGCCCAGAAGTCGACGGCGGCTTACGGCGAAACCCTGTCCACGGCCAGTGAGGGCCTGGGCGCGGCGACGGACGCCACCACCATCAAGAAAATGGTCCAGACCCTGGCCAGCGCCACCGAGCGCGTCCAGAAGCAGAACGATACGCTGGAGCAGAAGCTGTCGGACTCGACCACCGAGGTCGCCCGCCTGCGCGAACACCTGGAGCAGGTGCGCCGCGACGCCACGACTGACGGCCTGACCAACCTGGCCAACCGCAAGTCGTTCGATGACGAACTGGCCCGCGCCTGCGCCGACGCCGACGAACAGGGCGGCGCCCTGACGCTGGCGGTGCTGGATATCGACCACTTCAAGAACTTCAACGACACCTGGGGCCACCAGACCGGCGACCAGGTCATTCGCTTCGTGGCCAGCGTCATCGGCCGGATCGGCGCGACCCCGCGCTTTGCGGCCCGCTATGGCGGCGAAGAGTTCGCGCTGATCTTCCCGGGCGAGGACGCAGAGACCGTCGAGGTCTGCCTCGAGGAGATTCGCGAAGAGGTCGCCTCACGCATGTTGAAGCGCCGCTCGACCAACGAGGACCTGGGCACCGTCACCCTGTCGGCCGGGCTGGCCACGCGGAAGGCCGGCGAAACCGGCGCCTGCACCATGGATCGCGCCGACGCCGCCCTCTACATCTCCAAGCGGGCCGGTCGAAACCGCGTGACCAACGGCGAGAAGGTGACCTCGGTCGCCGCCTGATTTTTTTTCTGGCGTTCCCCGGGGTTATAGCGCCCAGACTCCTTCCAAAGCATCAGAGGGAGGTCCGTCATGGACTACGCAAAAATCAAGGTTGAGCTGGTCGACGGCGTCGCGGTCGTGATCATGAACGACCCCGGCTCGATGAATGCCGCCGGTCTGGACCTGGCAAGCGAACTGGCTCACGCCTTCCGCAGTGTCGCGGGTGGCCAGATCAAGGCTCGCGCGGTCGTGCTGACCGGCGAAGGCCGCGGGTTCTGCTCGGGCGCCAACCTGTCGGGCGGCGGCGCGGCGGGCCGTGAACTGGACGTCGACGGCAAGCCGGACGCCGGCAATGCGCTCGACAGCATCTACAATCCGCTGGTCACCCTGATCAAAAACTGCCCCGTGCCCGTGGTCACCGCCGTCAACGGCGCCGCCGCCGGCATCGGCTGCTCCTTCGGCCTGCTGGGCGACTACATCCTGGTCGGCGAGAGTGGCTACTTCCTGCAGGCCTTCCGTCGCATCGGCCTGGTGCCGGACGGTGGCTCGACCTACCTGCTGCCGCGCATGATCGGCCGCGCCCGGGCCATGGAAATGGCCCTGATGGGTGACAAGATCGGGGCCGCCAAGGCTCTGGAATGGGGTCTCTGCAACCGCGTCGTCGCCGACGCCGAGCTGCGCGACGCCGCCATCGCCGTGGCCAAGGAACTGGCCAACGGTCCGGCTTCGCTCGGCCTCATTCGTCAGCTGATCTGGGCCAGCCAGGACAACACCTGGGGCGAGCAACTGCAGGCCGAACGCCGGGCCCAGAAGGTGGCCGGCAAGACGGACGACTTCGTCGAGGGCGTCAGCGCCTTCCTGCAAAAGCGTCCGGCGGCGTTCAAGGGGGCGTAGAGATCGTGCGTGCTTCGACACGCGTCCTGCGGCCGCTACTCAGCATGACGAACTTCGGTGAAGCCCACCCTTTTTGTCATCCTGAGTAGCCCGCGCAGCGGGCGTGTCGAAGGACGCACTAGCCATCCCAAGGCCCGGGACCGATATCGGCCCGGGCCTTTTTGCCTTTCCTGGGCGCCTTGGCCGCGCGGGCCCGCAAGGCGGCCTCGAGACCGAGCCGGCCCCAGCGCACCGCTTCCTCAGGATCATCCTCCGCCGACTCCGGCAGTCGCCAGTAGCGCAGGCGACCGGTGCGGCCATCCTTCATCTGGTAGGTGAAAGCGCTCGATCCGGCGGCCTCGAACTCGGCCTCGTTCAGATCATCGGCCTTGATGTAGACGGTGTCGCCGAAGACCACGGCGACCATCATGCCGTCCAGCATGATCCCGGCCCCACCGAACATGCGCTTGGCGGTCACGGATCCCAGACCCGACAGCAGTTCAACGGCGTGGTCGGCGATACCGCTCATGGATAGTCCGGAAATGTGAGTAATTGCTCACTTGCAATCCCCGTCGACATGTGAGCAAATGCTCACATCAAGGGGAACTGCTCATGTCCGCCAAACCTCGCATTGAACGCGCCGCACTGGAAGTCTTTGTCCGGGAGGGCGTCGACGCCGCCACGACCCGCGCCATCGCCACCGAAGCCGGCGTCTCCGAAGGCGCCCTGTATCGCCACTACCGCAGCAAGGACGAACTGGCCGCCAGCCTGTTCATGACCGTCCACCGCCGCCTCTCCTCCCTGATCGAGGACAGCGCCGCAGAGGCCACGGGCATCAAGGACAAGGCCGCCGCCATCGTCCGCGCCTACTGCCAGGTGGCCGACGAGGATTGGCTGACCTTCGCCTTCCACCTGACCCAGCTGCACCGTTTCATCCCCCTGTACCAGGAGGACGGCCGCGACCCGGTGACGGTGACCGAGAATGTCATAAAGCAGGCGATGATCAACGCCCAGCTACCGCCGGCCGACCCGCGCCTGCTGGCCGCCATGGCTATCGGGGTGATTACCCAGACAGCCCAGAACAATGCTTACGGCCGCCTTGGCGACGACAGCCTTTCGGCCCACGCCCCACTGATGACCGCCGCCGTCCAGGCTGTGTTGTTCGCCCGCTAACGCCTTTAGGGAATGGTCCCCGCCATGCGCTCGATCCTTTTCGCCTGCTACTACTGGGCCGCCACGGTGTTCTACGCCCTGAGCGCGGTCCTGCTGTCGATCCTGCCCGGCCGCCGGCCGACGGCGGGGGCGATCAAGCTCTATACCCACCGGATGATGTGGGGCATGCGGGCCATCGCCGGCATCGACATCACCGTGAAGGGGCACGAACGGCTGCCGAAGGGCGCCTTCATCGTCGCCGCCAAGCACCACAGCTGGGGCGACGGCTTCGTCCTCTACTCGTCGGTGCCCAACCTCACCTTCGTGACCGGCGACCATATGGAGAAGTTCCCGCTGGTCGGGGGCATCCTGCGCAAGCTGGGCGCGATCGTGGTCGACAACTGCGGCGGGCCCGAAGCGCGCAAGGCGCTGAGCGACAGCGCCGCCCTGGCCAACAAGGAAGGCCGCCGCATCCTGATCTTCCCGGAAGGCAACCTGGCCAAGCCGGGCGAGCATTTCCGCTATCGCTCGGGCGTCTACTTCATGGCCCGCGACTTCGGCCTGCCGGTGGTGCCGGTGGCGACGAACCTGGGGCTGTTCTGGCAACAGCAGGACTTCAGGAAGACGCCCGGGAAATGCACGGTCGAGTTCCTGGAGCCGATGGAGGTGGGGGACGACAAGAACGCCTTCCTCAAGCGCCTGCGCGATGTCGTCGAGAACCGCAGCCAGGAGCTGATCGCCGAGGCGACGGGGATGCCGCTGGAGCCATCAGTGTTGGTGCCGACGCCGGATGAGGTGCGGAAGATGGCGGCTCAGGCGGCTGCTGCATAGCGATCCCTTCTCCCCGCAAGCGGGAGAAGGAACAGTGACTACTCTGCGCTGGCCGGGATAATCGTCACGCTCTCGCCGCAGCCACAGGCGTCGGTCTCGTTCGGATTGCGGAAGACGAACTTCGAGGACAGGCGGCTGACTTCGTAGTCTATGGTCGTGCCGATCAGGAACAGAACCGCCTTGGGGTCGATCAGGATCGTCACATCCTTGTCCTCGACCACCTCGTCCAGCGGACCGGCGGTCTCGGCATACTCGAGCACGTACTCCTGCCCCGCGCAGCCGCCGTTCTTCACGCCCACGCGCAGGCCGGCGTAGGGTTTTTCAGCCTTGGCCATGATCTCCTTCACCCGCACCGCGGCGCTGTCACTCAGGGTGACGACCTTGGGGCGGGGGCGACGGGCGCGGGGGGTGGCGGTGATTTCCATGGTCAGAACATGTTCAGCTGGAGCTTGGCCTCGTCCGACATGCGGGACGGGTCCCACGGCGGATCGAAGACCAGCTCGACGACGCAGGACTTGATGTCCGGCAATTCCATGACCGCGTCCTCGACCCAGCCGGGCATCTCGCCGGCCACCGGGCAGCCCGGGGCGGTCAGGGTCATGTCGATGGCGACGTGTTTGTCGTCCGAGACGTCGACCTTGTAGATCAGGCCCAGCTCATAGATGTCGACCGGGATCTCCGGGTCGAACACCGTCTTCAGCTGCTCGACCAGCTTGTCGGTCAGCACGTCCAGCTCTTGCTGGGTCAGGGGCGTTGGGGCGACGGTCTCGGTCATGATCACTCAGGCGAAGAAGCTGCGGGCTTTGACCAGCGCGTTCGCGAACGCATCGGCCTCGTCCAGGGTGTTATATAGGGCGAAGGAAGCGCGGGCGCTCGCGGTCACGCCGAAGCGGGCCATCAGAGGCTCGGCGCAGTGGGCGCCGGCGCGGACGGCGACGCCCTGTTTGTCGAGGATCTGGGCGATGTCGTGGGCATGGGCGCCCTCGACGGTGAACGACAGGATGGCGCCCTTGTCCGGCGCCGTGCCGAGGATGCGCAGCCAGTTGGCCCCGTCGAGGCGCTCGATGACACGGTCATAGAGGGCGCGCTCGTGGCGGGCGACGGCGTCCCGGTCGAGGGCCATCATCCAGTCGACGGCGGCGCCCAGGCCGATGGCCTCGAGGATCGGCGGCGTGCCGGCTTCGAAGCGCATGGGAGGGTCGGCGTAGGTGATGGCGTCCTCGGTGACCGTGCCGATCATCTCGCCGCCGCCCTGGTAGGGCGGCAGGGCGGCGAGGCGCTCGGCCTTGCCGTAGAGGATGCCGATGCCGGTCGGTCCGTAGAGCTTGTGGCCGGTGGCGACGTAGAAGTCGCAATCCAGCGCCTTCACATCGACGATGGTGTGAACCGCGCCCTGGCAGCCGTCGATCAGGACCAGAGCCCCGGCGGCGTGGGCGGCGTCGGTGATGGCCTTCACCGGGTTGATGGTGCCCAGCACGTTGGACATGTGGGTGACGGAGACCAGCCTGGTGCGCGGGCCGATCAGGTTCAGGGTCGCGGCCAGGTCCAGCTCGCCGCTCTCGGTGACCGGCGCGAAGCGAAGGACCACGCCCTTGCGCTCGCGCAGCAGGTGCCAGGGGACGATGTTGGAGTGGTGCTCCATCTGGGTGACGAGGATCTCGTCGCCCTCGCTGAGCGACAGGCCGAAGCTGCTGGCGACCAGGTTGATCGCTTCGGTGCCACCCTTTGTGAAGACGATCTCGCCCTCATCGGCATTCAGGAAGCGGGTGACCGATTTGCGAGCCTTTTCATAGGCATCGGTGGCTTCGTTCGAGAGGGTGTGGAGGCCGCGGTGGACGTTGGCGTAGCCGCCTTCCATCACCGCGACCATGGCGTCGATCACCGCGCGCGGCTTCTGGGCGCTGGCGGCGTTGTCGAGATAGACCAGCGGCTTGCCGTTCACGGTCCTGGACAGGATCGGGAACTGGGCGCGGATGGCTTCAGCGTCGAGGGCCATCAGAGTTCACCCAGCTGTTGCTCGGCCCAGGCATGCGCCACCGCGCGGGCGCCCTCATGCTCGATCCGGTCGATGACCTCGCCGACGAAAGCGGCGGTGAGCATGGCGCGGGCGCGGTCGGCCGGCAGGCCCCGCTGCATGGCGTAGAAGATGGCGTCCTCGTCGAGGGCGCCGACCGTGTTGCCGTGGGCGCATTGGACGTCGTCGGCGAAGATCAGCAGTTCCGGCTTGGCGTCGATCTCGGCCCGTTCGGAGAGGATCAGGGCCTGGTGGCGCATGCGGGCGTCGGTGCGGTCGGCGCCGGGCTGGACGACGATGCGGCCCTGGAAGACGCCGCGCGCCTGATCCCGGGCGACGCCCTTGGTCAGCTGCGACGTGGTCCCGTCGACGCCGCCGTGGGTGACGGTTGTGGTCAGGTCGGCGTGACGCTGGCCTTCCAGCAGGTAGGCGCCGTCGAGGCGAACGCTGGCGTCGGCGCCGGGATGGGCGACGTTGGATTCCAGCCGCTGGCGGCGGGCGCCGGTGGTCAGGACGGTCTGGGCGTAGCTCGAACCGGCGGCGAGGCTGACGGTGGCGGTCGAGACGTTGATGGCCTCGGCGTCGTCTGACGCGAGCACGACGCGCTCGAGGCGCGCGCCTGCGCCGAGCGTGATGTCCAGTTCGGCGCTGGCGATGTAGCCGGCCGCCTGGCCTTCGTAGCTTTCGAGCAGGGTCAGCGCGGCGCCGGCCTCGACCTGGACCTGGATGCGGGCATGGTGGCCGGTTCCGGCGGCGGTGGAGACGAAGCGCAGAAGGCGGACGTGGTCGCCCTCCCCCGCGATGGTCACACCGGCGACGCCGCGGCCGTTGACGACGGTCAGTTCCTCGCCAAGCCCGGCGAACGGACCCCCGGCCGGCACAACAGCTTCAGGCGAGGCGACCGGTAGCTTACGGATCAGGCCGCGGAGATCCGTCCAGCGCCAGTCCTCGTCGCGGCGCGACGGCAGCTCGGCGAGGTCGCCGGTGCGAAGGGCGGTCGACAGGCTCACGCGGCGGCCTTCACATACTTGTCGTAGCCTTCACGCTCGAGATCGAGCGCCAGTTCGGGTCCGCCCGAGGCGACGATGCGGCCGGCCGAGAGGACGTGGACGCGGTCCGGTTTGATGTAGTCGAGCAGGCGCTGGTAGTGGGTGATGACCAGCATGCCGCGGTCCGGCGCGCGCATGGCGTTGACCCCGGCCGAGACGATCTTCAGGGCGTCGATGTCCAGGCCGCTGTCGGTCTCGTCGAGGATCAGAAAGCGGGGCGACAGCATGGCCGCCTGGAAGATCTCCATCCGCTTCTTCTCGCCGCCGGAGAAGCCGACGTTGAGGCTGCGCTTGAGCATGTCGAAGTCGATCTTCAGCGAGGCGGCGGTCTCCCGCGCCAGCTTCAGGAAGGCCGGGGCGGCGATCTCGGCCTCGCCCCGCGCCTTGCGCTGGGCGTTCATCGAGGCGCGGATGAAGGTCAGGGCCGGAACCCCCGGAATTTCCAGCGGATACTGGAACGACAGGAAGACGCCCTTGGCCGCCCGCTCGTTGGGATCGAGGCTGAGCAGGTCCTCGCCGTCCAGGGTCGCCGTGCCGTCGGTGACCTCATAGCCCTCGCGGCCGGTCAGCACGTAGGACAGGGTCGACTTGCCGGCGCCGTTGGGGCCCATGATGGCGTGCACCTCGCCGGCCGGCACATCGAGGGTCAAGCCCTTGATGATCGGCTTGTCGGCGACGGTCGCGTGAAGATTGTTGATCGAGAGCATTGTTTCTTTTCAGACTTTAACCGACCGAGCCTTCAAGGCTGATCGCAACGAGTTTCTGGGCTTCGACGGCGAACTCCATCGGGAGTTCCTGCAGCACGTCCTTGACGAAGCCGTTGACCAGCAGCTGGACGGCCTCTTCCTGACCTAGCCCACGCTGCATGGCGTAGAACAGCTGGTCCTCCGACAGGCGGGTAGTGGTGGCCTCGTGCTCGAACACCGCCTGGCCGTTACGGGCCTCGATGTAGGGCACGGTGTGGGCGGCGCATTCCTTGCCGATCAGCAGGCTGTCGCACTGGGTGAAGTTGCGGGCGCCCTTGGCTTTCGGGTGGGCCGAGACCAGGCCACGATAGGTGTTGGACGACTTGCCGGCGCTGATGCCCTTGGAAATGATCCGCGAGCGGGTATTGGCGCCCAGGTGGATCATCTTGGTGCCGGTATCGGCCTGCTGGCGGCCGTTGGTGCTGGCGATCGAGTAGAACTCGCCGACACTGCCCTCGCCGCGCAGGACGCAGGACGGGTACTTCCAGGTGATGGCCGAGCCGGTCTCGACCTGGGTCCAGCTGACCTTTGAGCGGTCGCCGCGGCAGTCGGCGCGCTTGGTGACGAAGTTGTAGATGCCGCCCTTCCCGGTGACGGGATCGCCCGGGTACTAGTTCTGGACGGTGGAGTATTTGATCGTCGCGTCGTCCATCGCCACCAGCTCGACCACGGCGGCGTGGAGCTGGTTGATGTCGCGCATCGGGGCGGTACAGCCTTCGAGGTAGGAGACCTGGGCGCCCTTGTCGACGATGATCAGGGTGCGCTCGAGCTGGCCGGACTCGGCGGCGTTGATGCGGAAATAGGTCGAGAGTTCCATCGGGCACTTCACGCCCGGCGGCACATAGACGAACGAGCCGTCGCTGAAGACGGCGCTGTTCAGGCAGGCGAAATAGTTGTCGCTGACCGGCACGACCGAGCCCAGGTACTTCCGGACCAGTTCGGGGTGTTCGCGGATCGCCTCGCTCATCGAGCAGAAGATGACGCCGACGGCGGCAAGTTCCTTCTTGAAGGTGGTCACCACGCTGACGCTGTCGAACACGGCATCGACTGCATACTTCGGGGCGCCGACGACGCCGGCCAATACTTCCTGTTCCCTCAAGGGGATGCCGAGCTTGGCGTAGGTGGCCAGGATCTCGGGATCAACCTCGTCGAGGCTCAACGGGCCGTCGGCCGGATCCTTGGGCGCGGCGTAATAGTAGCTGTCCTGGTAGTCGATCTTGGGGAAGTTGACCTTGGCCCAGTCGGGCTCTTCCAGCGCCAGCCAGCGCTCATAGGCCTCCAGCCGCCATTGGAGCATCCACTCCGGCTCGCCCTTCTTGGCAGAGATGAAGCGGACGGTGTCGGCGCTCAGCCCCTTGGGGGCGAAGTCCTGCTCGATGTCGGTGACGAAGCCATGCTTGTAGGCCTCCAGCTCACCAACCTGATCGACGGTTTCTTTAACGGCGGCCATGACTTACGCAACTTCCTTGATCTTGGGCCGGCGGCGCGCCTGCGCCTCCAGCCAGACATCGCCGGCGCGGATCCAGTCGGCTTCGACGCTCGACCACCCACCACTGATACGAATGGAGAAGGGCGCCAGATCAAGGCGACCCATGGCTTCAACGGTCCGGCTGGGTTTGACCTTGCCGGAGGAACAGGCGGCTCCGGCGCTGATCATCACGCCGCCGAGGTCCATGATCATCACCTGGGTCTCGGCGGGCCAGTCGGCGGACGCGACGCACAGGGTCTGGGGCAGGCGCGCGGCGCCCTTGCCGAGCGCCGTGGCGCCGGCGGCTTCCAGTCTGGCTTGCAGGGCGTCACGCCATCTGGCCTGAGCGGACAGGGCCTCGATGCCGGCCAGCGCCTCACGGGCGGCGGCGCCGAAGGCGGCGATGCCGGGCAGGTTTTCGGTGCCGGCGCGGCGACCGCGTTCCTGACCACCGCCGTGCTGGCGACGGGACAGGGTGGCGCGGGTTCCGGCCACCAGGGCGCCGACGCCCTGCGGCCCGCCGATATTGTGGGCGGACAGGCTGAGGGTGTCGGCCTGCAGGGTGCTGAAATCGATGGCGATCTTGCCGGCCGCCTGAACCGCGTCGACGTGCAGCCAGCCGTCAGCGGCGCGGACCTTTTCACCGACCTGCGCGACCGGCTGGATCACGCCCGTTTCGTTGTTGGCCAGCATCAGGCAGACCAGCGCCCTGCCCGGCCGGGCCAGCGCTGAATCCAGCCAGGCGAGATCGGCGACGCCTTGAGCGTCGACCGGCCAGATTTCGACCGGCAGGCCCGCCACGTGGGCGGCTTCCCAGACAGCGTCATGTTCGGTGGCGCCGAGCAGGATGCGTTCGACCTTCGCGGCGACGGCGCTCTCGATCGCCAGCGCGCTGGCCTCGGTGCCACCGCTGGTAAAGGTCACCGACCCCGGCACGACTCCGACCAAGGCGGCGACAGCCTCGCGCGCCTTCTCGAGGTCAGCGCGGGCGGCGCGGCCGGCGGCATGTACGCTCGAGGGATTGCCGACGCGATCAAGGACGGCGTTGAGCGCCGCCTTGGCTTCCGGCCGCACGGGGGCGGTGGCGTTGAAGTCGAGGTAGACGGCCGTCATGCGGCCACCTTGGAGTCGGGCGTCAGACGTCCTTCCAGCACATCGGCCAGCGAGACCGACTCCAGATAGCTGTGCAGCTGGCGGCCCATTTCCTCCCAGAGGTCGTGGGTCGAGCAGCGCTCGCCCGCCTTCATGCAGCCCTTGCCGGTCGCATGACCACAGCGGGTCGCCCGCAGGGGCTCGTCAACCGCCAGCACGATTTCGGCGATGTGGGTTTCCGAGGCGGTCCGGGCCAGCCGGTAGCCGCCGCCGGGGCCGCGCAGGCTCTTGACCAGGCCGCGCCGGCGCAGCCGCGCGAACAGCTGTTCCAGATAGCTGAGCGAGATCTCCTGACGCGCCGCAATCTCGGCCAGAGACACCGCGCGCGATCCCTCAGCGTCCTGACGACCGGCCAGGTCGGTCATGGCCATGACGGCATATCGGCCTTTTGTGGACAGACGCATGGCGGATTCCTTGGCATCCGGCGTTGGGCCTGTG
>Ga0164290_1000868_pt1 | contig 70822 bp, 81 predicted proteins | sample Micstemetagenome_FD_108782 | JGI IMG/M metagenome (GOLD analysis project Ga0164290, IMG submission 108782) | Contaminated culture microbial community from soil near Moab, Utah, USA - Microcoleus steenstrupii SON62 (Illumina Assembly) | ecosystem: Environmental > Terrestrial > Soil > Soil crust...
GAAGGCAAAGGGATCGTCCAGCGGCGCCAGGTCGGCAGCCGGGAAACGTTGGGCGATATAGGCCAGGATCGCCGGTGTTTCAGTCAGCACGCCATGCTCGGTAATCAGCGCCGGCACGCGGCCCTTGGGATTGATCGCGAGGTATTCCGGCTTGCGCTGGTCGGCAGTGGCGAAGCTCAGGCGCTTGGCTTCGTAGTCAGCACCAGCTTCCTCAAGGGCGATATGAGAGGCCAGGGCACAGGTTCTCGGGACGTAGAACAGGGTCAGCATCGCTCAGGTTTCCTCCACCTATTTATCGGATAATGTATATTATGGAAAATTATATATACTGGTTTTCAGGTATATTCTGGTGTTTCACGGTTTAACTCCTCTATTCAGCCGCTCAAGCACTAAACGCGCCTGCTGGCGCTTGGCCAGCGCTTCGGCCTGTTGTTCAGCCAAGATGGCTGCCGCCACATTGCCAAGCAAGCGCTGCGCCTGGCCAAGCCAGCCCAGACGATCAGCGCCGTACCAGCCTTCGGTGGCGACGCGCCGCACCAGCCGCGAATCCTCCAGCCAGACCACAGCCTCGGCTGGCTGCCCGGCTTCCAGCAAGGCCCGGCCGCGCACCAACAGGAATAGCGGCAGCCCGATGCCGCCCCCGGCCACCTCCCAACCCGCCACCGTCCGGGCGATCTCGGTCAGCCCGGCCTCAGCCTGGCCCGCCCGAACCAGGCTCCAGCCATGCACCACGCTGGCGGCAGCGGCGATATAAGCAAAGCCGCGCTCAAGAGAGAGGTTGCGGGCCGTGGCGGCGAACCGCCCAGCAGCATCAGGCTCGCCCTGAAAGAATTCCAGCCACATGCCGGCGCCAGCGGCAAACACCTGACTGAATGGATGGCGCAAGGCCTCGGCCCGGCCGGTTGCGGCCCGCACATGCTCACGGGCCAGAACCGGCTCACCCAGGAAAGCCAAGGCCCAGGCCAGAATGCCACGGATCGCCACTTCAGGGTCCTGGCCCAGGCTGCGCGCCAATTCGCCATGGCGATCTGGATCATAAAGCGCCAGGGCGCGCTCCAGGCCAATGCGGGCACCGGAGAAATCCCCGGTCCAGAAATGGCTGCTGCCCACGGCGCGATGGGCCTCCACCAGCAAGGTATCGTCGCCAGCCGCCTGGGCCAGCCGCACCAGATCATCAGCCCGCGCCATGGCGGCATCGTAATCGGCACGGCCAATCAGGTATTGCCATTCGCCGCGCAAGGCCCGGAACAAGGCCGCCTGATCGCCGGTGGCAGTACCCAGTTCATTGGCGCGGGTATAGAGCGCGCGCACCTCTGGCGATGACCAGCTGGTGGCATTGACCAAGGCGGTCCCGAGTTCCAGCAGCAAAGCCAGTTCGGCCCGGTCGCGCTGCGGTGCTGGCGGCAGCCGTTGCAGTAGCCGCAAAGCCTGACGATAGCCTTCGATGGCTTCGCGCTCGGCATTGGCGGCCAAGGCCATGCGCGCCGCTTTGCCGCGATACTGCACGGCCTTGTAAGCCACCTCTGGGATTGGTTCACGATCTTCCGCCGCGTGCTCCCAGTGATGCGCCAGCAACGTTACCACCGCTGGCTGCTCGCCATCAGCATGCTGCTCCAACCACTGCGCCAAGCGGTGATGCAATTCGCGGCGCTGCGAGAACAGCATCAGATTATAGGCAACTTCCTTGGTGAGGTTGCTCTTGAACTTGTATTGCGTGCCCTCGCCGATGCCGCTGAGCAACGAAAGTCCGCGCATCGCCGGCGTGAGTTCCAGGCGCTCCAGCGTGGTGCATTGGCTGCTCACCTTGTCGCGCGAAGCCGCCAGCGGATGGATATCGGCCAACAGATCAGTGGTGAAGACACGACCGATCACGCTCGCCACCTTGATGGCCAATTGTTCATCGGCATTCAGCCGGTCGATACGGCCGGTGATCAGGCCCTCGATGCCTTGCGGCAATTGCACCGCTTCCAGCGCAGCGGAACCGACACGGCGGCAGCTGCGGTCTTCCACTGCGATCAGGCCGGTATCGCGCAATGACAATGCCAGCTCTTCGGCCAGCAACGGATTGCCTTCGGCACGTTCACCAATGAAGCGGCCGATATCGTCAGGCAATTGATCCACGCCCAGCCGCGTCGCAACCAGCTGCTGGATTTCATCGGTATTCATCGGCCCCAGCTCAAGCACCTCGGCATTGGGCAGGCCACGCAACGCCTGCCATTCCTCCGGCTCGCTCACCACCGGCGGGCGCGCGGAGAGCACCAGCAGGATAGGCGCCTTGGCTTTTGCCAATTGCAAAACCGTGGCCAGCGAGGCGGAATCAAGCCATTGCGCATCCTTGATCACGATCAGCCGTGGCGCCGCCTCGGCCAGGCGCGTCAGCAAACGCAGAACAGTGGCTTGCAGCTTCTGCGCCCGGGCACGTCCAGTAAGGCCCTGCAATGCCTCATTCTGTGGCCAATCAATGTCCATCAGATCACCTAGCAGCGGCGCGTAGCGCAGCAGCTCGGCATCGGCCGGCAGGCGATCCAGCATCCAGGTTGGCCGCGCTGCCATGTCTGCCGGCAGATCGGCGGCCGGGAACAAGGCTTCCAGAATCTGGCGGAATGGCCGATAGGGCGTGGCGGTCTCAATCGGATCACCGCTGCCTACCAACGCACTCATCCGGCGATCCTGGGCCAAGCCAACCAATTCCTGCAACAGACGTCCCTTGCCCATGCCAGGATCGGCGCGCAGCAGCAGCAGGCCGCCTTTACGGTCAATGGCAAGCCGATCAATGCGACGGCCCAGCATGGCGCGTTCTTCCAGCCGCCCGATCAGTTTTGAACGGCGCGGCATGGCTATCGGCACCGTGGCGGCCGCATCGCTGCTACGGCAGGGCTGGTATATTTGCTGTGGGTCCTGCTTGCCCTTCACCCGGATTGGCTCCAGCACATCGAAGCTAAGCCGGCTGCGCGAGGCTGCCCAGGTGGGGTGGCAGACCAGGATGCCACTGCCTTCCCCGGCAGCCTTCTTTGCCGCGGTCATCAACCGTGCCGAGAGATTCACCACATCGCCCATCATGGTGTATTCGCGCCGCCGCGCATTGCCGATCACACCGCAGAAAGCAAGCCCATAGGTAACGCCGATGGCGCAGCCAAAGCCCAGCGCCTCAAGGCTCGCTCGGATATTCATGGCCGCGCGCACCGCCCGCTCCGGATCATTCTCGTGCGCCAGCGGCGGCAGGCCCATCACAGCCAATACGGAGGCGCCCTTATCATCAATGCTGATCTTGTTGATGCTACCTTCAAAGCGGTAGAGCGCGATCTGCAAAGCGCGGAAGGCCTCATGCGCGCGGGCCAGTGAGGTGTCTACCTCAAAACCGCTCAAATTCACGAAGGCCACGGCAATGCGGCGCAACTCGCCAAGCCATTCGCCCTGTCCGGCATCCACACGGCCGCGAATGGCCCCAGGCAGAAAGGCGCGCAAGGTTGCGGCTGTTTCCGGGCGCGGTTCGATATCCGCCATCGGGAAGGGTTCTGCCACTTCCGTGAGCCCGGTGAGGGCCAGGCAGCCATCAGGGCGCGGCTCGCCCACCACCTCGAACGGCATCACGGCAAGGGCTTCCGGCGATAGGATTATGTCGCCCGGATGGGCGTGGTCATTGCCGATGCCAACCTGGCCCAAGGGCGCGCCGCTCAGGATCGTTTCCCAGCGATCGAAAACCCCGCCGACATGCTGCACCTTTACTTCGCCCACACCGACGGCAAGCTTCATCGCCAGACGCCGCCCAGGCACCACTTCATAGGCGTGCAACTGCCGCTGCAGCAGCAGGCTACAGGCCGCCACCTGATAAACCGCGCGTGGTAAATCCTCTGGCTTGCTCACCGGCCAAAGCGCGATCATAGCGTCACCGGCGAATTTGGCGATGTCGCCGCCATGGCGTGCCACAATATCTATCATCTGGCCGAAATAGAGATTGAGGATGCGGGTCAATTCCTCCGCACCCGCCGCGCCACCGCGCGCCAAATCCTCTGTCAGTGCAGTGAACCCGGCAATATCGGCAAACAGCACAGCCGCCTGCACGGGTTGCTCGGTGGCGGCAGCCACCAGCTCCGGGGCCTGGTTGGCGCGCTCGACGATCAGCCGCGGCACGAAACTCGCCAAACTGTGCAGATACTCCGACAAGGCCCCTCCTCTGCCTATACCCGGCTCAAACGATACCCCTGGGGCTGCGCCGGTGAAAGCGGCAAACGATTACGGGATGTTGTCCAGAGCCAAACTGCGCTAAATAGGCAGCATCTGCTTTGCACGAGGCCACGCTATGCTCCGCCTGCTCGCCACCGCTGTGATCGCTCTCGCCTTCGGCCTTGGTGGCGGTTATGTCGGCGCCCAACATGCCAAACAGGAAATCATCGCAGCGCAACAGGAACGGATTGACGCCCAGGAAGCGATGCTGACCGAAGTGGCCCGCCGCACCATGGCCTTGATCAACGGCCTGACTTCTCTGGCAGTGGATAGCGAGATCGTGGCCGCCGATATCGTGGATCTGCGCAACCGCATGGACCGCATTGAAGTGGTGCGTACCCGTGGCCGCTAGAGAATAGCCTCGCTTACCAAATCGCGCAGCAATTGTACCGGCTCCGCTAAAATCGGCGTCGCGCCATAGAAGCCGATTTCCAATTCACTCAATTTCGGCAAGCCAAGCGACCGCTTGGCCAGCACCAGCTCATCACCCAGAGACGCCGTGGTACGCGCGGTAACACCCAGGCCCGCCGCCACGGCGGCCCGCAAGCCTGACAAGCTGGGCGTGGTGAACACCACCTGCCAGGGGATGCCGGCTTTGCCCAGGGCATCGAAAATCAAGGCGCGGAAGCTGCATGGCGCCTCGAACAGCACCAGGGGCAAGGCTTGGCCCTTGATCCATTGGAAACTGCGTTGGGCAATCCAGACTGTGGGAATATTTCGCAACGGCTCGAAAAGCAGCGGGGATGCTTCGCGCTTTACGGCCAGCACCAGATCGAGCTTGCCGGCCTTGAGGTCGGCCAGTAGGGCATCGGTCCGCTCAATGCGGATTTCCAGTTTCACGGCCGGAAAGCGGCGGGTGAAATGCGCCAACACTTCTGGCAAGCGCTGCTCGGCGAAATCCTGGCGCAATCCAAGGCGCACCACGCCGCTGATCCGCTCGCCGCGCATGGCCGCCAGCGCGGCATCATTCAATTCGATCATCCGGCGGGCATGGTCGAGCAGCTTGCGGCCATCGTCGGTCAGCCGCATGCGGCGCCCTTCCCGCGCGAACAAAGCCACCTCGACGCTCAGCTCCAGCCGTCGCATCTGCAGGCTGACCGCCGAGAGTGTACGGTTCACGCCTTGAGCGGCGCGGGCAAAGCTGCCGCCTTCAGCAATGGCGATGAAGGTGCGCAACAAATCAAGGTCAAGATTGGCCCGGCTCATAGTTCAATTATATAAAACTATATACTTTAAATAATCAAATTTTCTGTAGTGTTGGATAAGGCTAAGCACAGGGCCGCCGCAGGGAGGCGGCCGGTCATGCTTATTCTATTACAGAACTGGTGGCGTCGCTGGAAACCAAGGGAGCGCTTTCAGCACCTGCCACCCCGCTTCTGGTTCGGTCCCTAAAGATCAGTCCTGTGCCTGCAGCTTACGCACGGCGGCAGCGGCCATCGGATTGGCCGGATTGAGCCTAGCTATGTTGGTCAGCAGAGCCTGGCGCAGTGAATTGGCGTCAGTCACCTGCAGCGGCGTCCAGAAGCGGCGGCTCTTGCGGAAGAAGCCGATCTCATCAAGGAATGACACGCCGAAGTAATAGGCTTCGGCGACGCTGTTATAGGGTTCATCGACGAATTTGGCGCCATCATCGATAGACACGCCGAGCGAGCGCGCCAGCATGATGGCCAGCTCGGCCTCAGAGCGGCGGCGCTGCTCCTGGGTCATTTCCGGCCAGGCCCGGCGCAACAGCCGCACCACGTCATAAGCATGATGGTTATTCTGCGTACCCTGGTCGCGCCAGCCATAGGGATAGCGCTGTGTACGGATGGCAAACAGCGTATCGGCCATCCGTCCCAGGCGCGGCGGCGTATCCTGGCGATAGCTGATGACATGGAAGGTAATCGAGAGATCATTGGTGCGGCGGATCTGACCATCCACCTTGTACCAGGCGCCCCAGAAACCCGTCTCGGGATCCTGCCACACATTGTCGGTAAAATCGCGCAAAGCAGCGGCCAGTTCCGCGCGCGGCAAATCCGGCGGCAGCACCTTCTCCATACCCGGCAGATAGAGCATTTGCGCCAAAGCGGTGACCGTCAGGTTCAGCTCTTTGCGATGATCATTACCATCTGAGGCCAGATCGGAAATCAACATGCTATGCATAGTATTCCGCAGCTTCTCCGGCGTGTTCACCAGATCAAGCAGGCGGAAAGGATAGGCCGGCGTCTTGCCGGCATAAACCAGTTCCTTCAGTGGATCGACGCTGGCATGCAGTTTCAAATACCAGGCATTGAAACAGGCGCCAAAGCCACCGTCCTCTTTCTGCTGCTCAAAGGCAAAGGCTTGATCTTGGCGTTTCAAACTAGCCCGCAAATCGGCCAATCGACGCTCCACACCAGCCTTGTTGCCGGTGGAATTCATCAGCCAGCGGGCTTCCTCGAGAATCTGCGACGAACAGGGCAATTCATGGCCCTGTTGATTGGCCGCCACGATCTGGTCGCGCAAGGCGATCATGTCATTGCGGTAAAGACCATTCATCTCGCGCTTGCGCGGCAGATCGGGAATGTAGCTGGGTACATATCTGTAATGTAGCAGCAGGCTGTCCTGCGCCCGGGCCTGAGGCAGCAGGGCCAGGACAGTGAAGCAGAGCAGCAAGGCGAACAGCAGGCGCATTAATGCCAGCCTAAACGGTCACGCACCTGGTCGGCAATATGATCCATGTCGTCCAGCCGGCTGTTTTCCCAAAGCGCCAGATGGCCATCAAACCACTGGATCAAGCCACGCTGGCGCAGATTATCGAAAAAAGCATCGAAGCGCTTCGATGAACCGGGCAAACGCGCCACATAAACCGGTTTGCCCGTGGCACAGGCCTCTGAGATCATCGACACGGAGTCACAGGTGACCAGGATGGCGTCGGCTAAACCGAGAAAGCCGAAATACGGGTTCGGGCCGCTGCCATCCCAAAGATATGTGCCCGGCATACTGGCCAAGCCACCGCGCAGGATATTGGTCTCCGCCTCGCCGGTGCGGCGCGAGATAGTGGCCAGTATGCCATAACCGCTCGTCGCGCGGCGCAACTGTCCCATGAAGCCGGTCATCCATTCGGCATCCAGCGTGTAATAGCGGTTGTTGCCACCCACCAGTACCGCCAAGCGCGGGCTGGGTATATGTGCCAGTTGCGGCGCAAAGGCATCGGCCGAGGTGGAAAGCTTCAGCCGCGTCACGCGATGCAGCGCGCCTTTCGATACCAGCACATTCGGCGCCCGCACGCGATCATGCTCCGGCACGATCAGCAGATCCCAATAGCGTGAGTCTGATTTGGGATCCTGCACATGAATACAGATGGTGCGCCCGCCACTGGCGCGCTTGATCGCCAGCGCCAGCAAAGCCGATTTGCGGCCGCAGGTGATCAGCACATCCGGCCATGGCTCATGAAATGGCGCGGCGGTGTCGCGGGTCAGCGCCTTCAGGCTGGCGAAGGCCGGATTCATCGGCGCCCAGGTGTAAGGCCAGCGGAACGCCACCTCGATGGCCTTTGGCGCCTCGAAACCACCGGCGGCAAACAAAGCCTCACCCAGGCCGAGCGCCTGGTTCTGCATGCCCACGGCGCCACGCTCGGAAACCGCCCAGATGCTTTTCAGCATTCGATCACCATGCCGTCATAGCCAGGCTCAACACCGCTGGGCAATTCGCGGCAGAGCGTGGCGTAATCCATATCGATATGCAGGTTGGTGAGGATGGCACGCTCGGGCTTCACCCGCTCAATCCAGCGCAAGGTCTGCTCCAGATGGCTATGGGTGGGATGCGGCTTATAGCGCAGCGCATCGACGATCCATACCTTAACGCCTGCCAATGCCGCAAAGGCATCATCATCCAGCCCTACCACATCATTGGAATAGGCCAGCGATTGGTTGAAGCGAAATCCCAGCGAATGCATGCCGCCATGATCTTGGCGGAACGGCTTGATCCCGATGGGGCCAATATGGAAATCACCATCGATGCGGTGCGGTTCCAGGATCGCTGGATAGCCGCCCATGGTCTCGAAGCAATAACCGAATTTCTTGGTCAGCCGATTGAGCGTGAAATCATCACCATAGGCCGGCACGCGCTTTTGCGCCGTGTAAGCCAGAATGCGGATATCGTCGATGCCATGGGTCTGATCAGCATGGTCATGGGTCCAGACCACGGCCGAAACCCAGTGCAATTGGTTATCCAGGAATTGCGTGCGCAAATCCGGGCTGGTATCCACCAAGATGCGGGTATCGCCCTGCTCCACCACGATGGATCCGCGCGTGCGGCGGTTCTTGGGTTCGCTCGGATCGCAGGCGCCCCAGGCGCCATCGATGCGCGGCACGCCCACCGAGCCGCCACTACCGAGCATAATCGCCTTCATGCCGCGAGGGCTGCGCCAACAGCCTGCGGCGGCACCTTGTCGAACAGGCGCAGGAAATTCGCCGTGGTCAGGCGCTGCAGATCAGCCACACTCATGCCACGCAGCTGCGCCAGATAAGCTGCGGTATGGGCGACATATGCCGGCTCGTTACGCTTGCCGCGCATCGGGATCGGCGCCAGATAGGGCGCGTCGGTTTCAACCAGCAGGCTCTCCAGCGGCAGGGCCGCGGCACTGGCCTGCACCGCCTTGGCATTCTTGAAAGTGAGGATGCCGGAGAACGACACCATGAAGCCATGCGACACAGCAAATTCAGCCAGCGTCTGGCTGGATGAGAAGCAATGCAGCAGGCCCTTGAAGGCGCCCTTGCCCATTTCTTCCGTGATGATCGCCGCTGTATCTTCGTCGGCATCACGGGTATGCACCACCACCGGCAAACCGGTTTCACGCGCCGCCTGAATATGCGCCCGGAAACAGGTGCGCTGCGCCGCGCGGCTGCCATGCTCGTAAAAATAATCCAGGCCAGTCTCGCCGATGCCAACCACCTTGGGATGCTTGGCCAGCTCAATCAGCCGTGTGGCGGCCACATCCACATGGTCATCGGCCTCATGCGGGTGGATGCCGACAGTGCAATAAACATCGGGGAAACGCTCGGCCACCGCCAGCACCCGCTCGAACTGATCCAGCCGCGTGGAGATGGTGAGCATCAACCCCACCCGCGCGGTGCGAGCACGCGCCACCACCGCATCCAGCTCTTCACTGAAATCGGGGAAGTCGAGATGGCAATGGCTGTCGATCAGCATGGCCTCACGCCTTCTCCTCAATATAGCGCGGGAACACGCCCTGTGGCGCCGGCAGCGGTGTGCCGCTGCGCAGACGGCCCATCTCGCCCAGATGCGCGAAGCTGCGCGCGGCTTCCGAAACACCAAGCTGATCCAGCAGCTTTGCCGCTGCATCCGGTGTCACCGGCTGGGCCAGAATGGCCAGATGGCGGATGGTCTCGAGCAGAATCCAGAGCACGGTATTCATCCGGGCCGGATCAGTCTTGCGCAGAGTCCATGGCGCCGCCACATCGATATACTTGTTGGCGGCATCGACCAGGTCATACCAGGCCTGTAAAGCCACATGCAGTTCCTGGCGATCAAAAGCGGCACGCATCTGATCCACCAGGCTATCGGCCTGGGCCAGCAGGGCCTCATCCAGATCGTTCAGAGGCCCGGCTTCCGGCACACTGGCGCCGGCATTCTTGGCCACGAAGCTCAGCGTTCGCTGAGCCAGATTGCCCATGCCGTTGGCCAGCTCGTTGTTGATCCGGTTGATCAATGCGTCACGGCGGAAGTCACCGTCATTGCCGAACGGCACTTCGCGCATCAGAAAATAGCGTGTCTGGTCCAAGCCGAATGTGTCGATCAGGTTCAACGGATCGATCACGTTACCCAGCGACTTGGAAATCTTCTGGCCCTCGTTGGTCCACCAGCCATGGGCGAAGACACGGTGATGCGTTTCAAGGCCCGCCGCAAGCAGGAAGGCTGGCCAATAAACGGCGTGGAAGCGCAGAATGTCTTTACCCACCATATGCAGGTCGGCCGGCCAAAAGCGCTTGTACTTGTCTGAGCCCGTATCGGGAAAGCCGGCGGCGGTGATGTAGTTGGTCAGCGCATCCAGCCACACATACATGATATGCGCCGGATCGTTGGGTACCGGCACGCCCCATTTGAACGTGGTGCGCGAAACCGACAAGTCCTTCAACCCACCCTTCACAAAGCTGATCACTTCGTTGCGGCGGCTGTTCGGCAGGATGAAGTCCGGATGCGTGTCATAGAATTTCAGCAGCCGCTCTTCCCATGCCGAAAGGCGGAAGAAATAGGATGGCTCCTTCACCCACTCAACTGGCGCGCCGGAAGCAATCACGGTCTTGCCATTGGGGCCATCCTGCAGTTCATCCTCCTGATAGAAGGCCTCGTCGCGCACGGCATACCAGCCTTCATAATGCCCGAGATAGATATCGCCGGCCGCCAGCAGCTTCTCCCACAAAGCCTGCACCGACTTGATATGGCGGGGCTCGGTGGTGCGGATGAAATCGTCGTTAGAGATGTTCAGCCGCTTGGCTAACTCGCGGAAATTGGTGCTGACCTGATCGCAGAAGGCCTTGGGGTCCACCCCAGCCATCTGGGCCGCCTTTTCCACCTTCTGGCCATGCTCGTCGGTGCCGGTAAGGAACATCACATCAAACCCATCCAGGCGCTTGAAGCGCGCCAGAAGGTCGCAGGCCAGGGTTGTGTAGGCATGCCCGATATGGGGCTTGTCGTTCACATAATAGATCGGGGTGGTGATGTAATAGCTCTTGCGGGTCATGGGCTTAATTTAGGGCATCCGGCCCGGCCAAGAAACCGCCAGGAGTCAATTTTCGAAACGGAAATCCGGTACATCGACGCAGCTATCGAGCAGTTTCTTCAGCTTGACCTCCACTTCCTGCTGCAGGCCGGCGAGATAGTCCGGCACCAGGTTAGCGTCAATCTCCGGCAGCACCTGTTCACGGAAGAACTGCAGTGCATCGATCTGGCTCAGGAAAACCGCCTGAGCGAAGAAATTGACCATGCCACGGCGGTCCATCCAGGTGAGATAGGCTCCCATGGCCTTCAGCATGGCGGCGTAACAGCGCATTTTAACGCCATTCACCTCGGTCAGGATCATGTCGCGGGTGGCTTTATCCAGCGCCTCCAGGCGGCCCTCCAATACCTCACAAAAGGACAGGAATTCCTGTACCTGGCGAAAGCTCTCGGTGTATTGGGCGAAAGACAGCATCTGCGCCTGCTCGAAACTCTCCTGTGAGGCTTCAGCCGCCTGGCGCCCGCGCATTTCCAGCACCTGCAGCAGGCGCAACGCATCACCCACCGGATCGGCAGATTTACGCGGATCGAACAATTGGTTAGGCGCCACCATCACATCACACGAGGATCGAGCGTTGGGCTGACCAGTCTATGGCAGAGAGTCTTACAGGTTCGTTGCCGCCACCTGGGTGGATGTGTATGATCCCCTCCCGATGTCTGCAAGCCCTCCCTCCTCCTCCCCGTCCGGGTCCGCTGGGGCCAGCCCCGCGCCACTTTTCCCCCACCGTCATCTCCTTGGAATTGAAGGACTTTCTGCCCAAGACATCGGATCGATCCTGGATCATTCGGATCGCTATGTGGCGCAGAATCGGGCCATCGACAAGAAGCAGGGCTCGCTGCGCGGCCGCACCATCATCAACCTGTTCTTCGAGAATTCGACCCGCACCCGCACCTCTTTCGAGCTGGCCGGCAAGCGGCTGGGCGCCGATGTCATCAACATGTCGGTGGCCACCTCCTCGATCAAAAAGGGCGAGACCCTGATCGACACGGCGATCACGCTGAATGCCATGCACCCCGATCTGCTGGTGGTGCGGCATCCGGATTCGGGCGCCGTGGCCCTCTTGGCGCAGAAGGTCGGCTGCAGCGTGATCAATGGCGGCGACGGTACCCATGAACACCCGACTCAGGCATTGCTCGACGCCCTGACCATCCGGCGCCGCAAGGGTCGCCTGGAAGGCCTGCGGGTGGCGATCTGCGGCGACATCCTGCACAGCCGTGTGGCCCGCTCCAATATCCACCTGCTCAACACCATGGGCGCCCATGTGCGGCTGATTGCGCCACCCACCCTGCTGCCGGCCCATGCCGAACGCTTTGGCGTGGAAGTGTTCCACGACATGCGCAAGGGCTTGGCCGGGGTGGATATCGTGATGATGCTGCGACTGCAGATGGAGCGCATGCAAGGCTCGTTTGTGCCTTCCACGCGCGAGTATTTCCACCTTTACGGCCTGGATGCCGAGAAGCTGAGCTTCGCCAAGCCCGATGCGCTGATCATGCATCCTGGCCCGATGAACCGTGGCATTGAGATCGATACCGAAGTGGCCGACGACATCCACCGCAGCGTGATCCACGAACAGGTGGAAATGGGTGTGGCGGTGCGTATGGCTTGCCTGGAGATGCTGTCGCGTCACCTGCCCAACTGGCACGGCGGGTAGGAGCCAAGCATGCCGCGCCAACGCAAATTCTACACCAACGCGCGCCTGCTTGACCCGGCCTCGGGCCTGGATGTGAAAGGCGCGCTGCTCACTGAAGGCGACCGCATCGTCGATCTCGGCCCGCGGCTCGCCAATACATCCGTGGGCGGTGAAACCGAAATCATCGATTGCCAGGGCCATTGCCTCAGTCCCGGCCTGATCGACATGCATGTCTGGCTGCGCGAACCGGGCGCTGAGCATCAGGAAACCATTGCCACGGGCGCCCGCGCGGCGGCGGCTGGCGGCATTACCACCCTGGTGGCAATGCCCAATACCGATCCGGTGATCGATGAAGTGGCCCTTCTGGAATTCGTTGCCCGCCGTGCCGCTGATAGTGCCGTGGTGCGGGTGCTGCCGGCAGCGGCGGCCACCAAGGGCACCCTGGGCAAGGAGATGACCGAGTTCGGCCTGCTGGCTGAAGCCGGCGCCGTGGCCTTCACTGATGGTGACCATGCCATTTCGGATCCCCGCGTCATGCGCCGTGCGCTGTCCTATGCCACGGTATTTGATCTGCTGCTGATCCAACCCTGCGAAGAACCCAAACTCGCCACCGATGGCGCCATGACCGAGGGCGAAGTGGCGGCAAGGCTAGGCTTACCGGCGATTCCTCCGGCAGCCGAAGTGATTATGCTGGAGCGCGATATCCGCTTGCTGGAACTGACGCGCGGCCGCCTGCATGCAGCGCATCTTTCGACGCGCGACGCGCTGGAGGCCGCCCGCCAGGCCAAGGCACAGGGCTTGCGCCTCACTGCAGGCGCCGCGCCGCATAATTTCGCGCTGAATGAATTCGATGTGGGTGATTACCGCACCTTCGCCAAGGTGAAGCCGCCCCTGCGCCACGAGGATGACCGCCGCGCTCTGGTGGAAGCGATCCAGGATGGCACCATCGACGTGATCTCCTCGGCCCATGCACCGCAGGACCCCGAGAGCAAGCGCCTGCCCTTCGCCCAGGCCGCTTTCGGCGCCATTGGGCTCGAAACACTGCTGCCGCTCAGCCTCGGCCTGTATCATTCCGGCGATGTGCCGCTGCTGTCTCTGCTCGCCTGCCTAACCTACAAGCCGGCTAAGCTGCTGAAGCTGGATAGCGGCCGTCTGGCGCCGGGCGCGCCGGCCGACCTGCTGCTGTTTGATCTCGAAGCACCCTGGAAGATCGACGCCAAGAAGATGCGCTCGAAAGCCAAGAATTCGCCCTATGACGAACGCCGCGTGCAGGGCCATGCCTTGCGCACCATTGTGGCTGGCGAAACCGTGTTCCAGCGTAAGCGGGACGGCAAATGACACCAGACCTGCTGATCGCGCTCGGCGCCGGCTACCTGCTTGGCTCGATCCCCTTTGGCCTGGTGCTGACCAAGCTGGCCGGCCTGGGCGATATCCGCGCCATCGGCTCGGGCAATATTGGCGCCACCAATGTGCTGCGCACCGGGCGCAAGGATCTGGCCCTTGCTACTTTGCTGCTGGATGGCGGCAAGGGCACGGCGGCCGCCCTGCTCGGCAGCTATTATGGCGGGCCGGAGATCATGGTGGTGGCAGCCTTCGGCGCCTTTATCGGCCATCTGTTTCCAGTCTGGCTGAAATTCAACGGCGGCAAGGGCGTGGCCACCTTCCTTGGCGTCATGCTCGGGCTGGCCTGGCCGCTGGGCGTATTGTGCTGCGCCTCCTGGCTGGCGATTGCCGCGATCAGCCGTTATTCCTCGCTTTCCGCCCTGCTCACTGCTGCGATGAGCCCGGTGGCTGCCTGGTTCCTGGTGTCGCCTTCGGTTGCCATCCTTTGCGCCGTGATGGCCCTGCTAGTTTTCATCCGCCATCACCAGAATATCCGCCGCCTGCTCAAGGGCGAGGAACCAAAGATCGGTAAAAAGAAAGATGAGCCCGGCTCCGCGTGAGCTGAGCGATGCCGAAAGGCTGGACTGGCTGCGCCTGATCCGCAGCGAGAATGTCGGCCCCATCACCTTCCATCATTTGCTTGAGCGCTACGGCAGCGCAGCCGCGGCCCTAGCCGCCCTGCCCGATCTGGCCCGCCGGGGTGGCACCAAGCGCGGCTTGAAGCTTGCCAGCAAAGCCGAAGCGGAAGCTGAGCATGAGGCCGTGCAGCGGATCGGCGCCCGCCTTGTCGCCTGGGGTGAGTCCGCCTATCCAGCCCGACTGGTGAATATCGATGACGCACCGCCGATCCTGGCCATGCATGGCCGCGCCGATCTGGCGCCGATGCCCGGCGTTGCCATTGTGGGCGCCCGCAACGCCTCGGCCATCGGCCTGCGTTTCACCCGCGATCTGGCCCGCGAGATAGCCCATCAGAATCTGGCCGTGAGTTCCGGCCTGGCGCGCGGCATCGACCGCGCTGCCCATGACGGCGCGCTGCTGGCGGCGCCACAAGGCTGCACCTATGCCTTCATCGGCGCCGGCATCGATGTGGTATTTCCGCCCGAGAATGCTGATCTGCATAAGCGGTTGACCGAGGATGGCGCCATCTATGCCGAGATGCCGTTTGGCACCGGCGTGAAGCCGCAGAATTTCCCGCGCCGCAACCGGCTGATTTCCGGTGCCTGCCTGGGCGTGCTGGTTGTGGAAGCGGCGATGAAATCCGGCTCGCTGATTACGGCGCGTTTCGCGGCAGCCCAAGGCCGAGAGGTGATGGCCGTGCCCGGCTCGCCACTCGATCCGCGCTGCAACGGCACCAACGACCTAATCCGCCAGGGCGCCGCCCTGGTGGAGCGCCTTGACGATGTGCTGGGCGTGATCCAGCCCTTGCTGCAATCCGGCTTCGCGGCGGCGCCCTTGCGGCCTATCGGCGACGCGGGGCCAACAATTCCGAATGACAGCGACATGACCAAGGCACATGCCCGCATTGAAGAACTACTGTCGCCAAGCCCGGTGGGCATCGACGAACTGATCCGTCAAAGCGGCTGCAGCCCGGCCCTGGTCCAGATGGTGCTGCTGGAGCGCGAATTGGCCGGGCGGCTGCAGCGGCATCGCGGCAACAAGGTCTCGCTGATCTAGCGGGCCAAAAAAGGGGGCCGAAGCCCCCTTTTCGCATCATGTCCGATGGCTTAGAGGCCGACCTGGGAAATAAACTTGGTGTTCAGATAGGATTCGATGGCTTCCGAGCCGCCTTCCGAACCGAAACCCGAATCCTTGATGCCGCCGAACGGCACTTCCGGCAGGGCCAGGCCATGGTGGTTGATCGACACCATGCCGCTCTCGAAGGCCGAACCGATCGCTGCCGCCGTCTTGGCCGACTTGGTATAGGCATAGGCCGCCAGGCCGAAGGGCAGCCGGTTGGCTTCCGCCACCACCGCATTGAAATCGGAGAAAGCGCTGATCGGCGCCAGCGGGCCGAACGGCTCTTCGTTCATGATGCGGGCATCGAGCGGCACATCGGTCAGCACGGTGGGCTCGAAGAAGTTGCCCTTGTTGCCGATGCGCTTGCCGCCGGCCTGCAGCTTGGCACCACGGCCAACGGCATCAGCCACGAACATCTCCATGGCCTGCACGCGACGGTCATTGGCCAGCGGACCCATACGGGTATCCTTGTCCATGCCATCGCCAACCTTCAGGCCCTTGGCCACCTTCACAAAGCCGTCGACAAAGCGGTCATACACCGCTTCATGCACCAGGAAGCGGGTTGGCGCCACGCAGACCTGGCCGGCATTGCGGAACTTGTTGGCCGACAAAACCTTCACGGCGGTATCGACATCCGCATCCTCGAACACGATGGCCGGGGCATGGCCGCCCAATTCCATGGTGATCCGCTTCATATGCTGACCCGCCAACATGGCGAGATGCTTGCCCACCGGGGTGGAGCCGGTGAAGGTGATCTTGCGGATCACCGGATGCGGAATCAGGTATTCCGAGATTTCCGAAGGGATGCCATAGACCAACTGCACCACGCCTTCCGGCACGCCCGCATCCAAATAGGCCTGCACCAGGGCGGCGCAGGAGGCCGGGGTCTCTTCCGGGCCCTTGAGGATGATCGAGCAACCGGCGGCCAAAGCGGCAGACATCTTGCGGACCGCCTGGTTGATCGGGAAATTCCACGGCGTGAAGGCGGCCACGGGGCCCACCGGCTACTTCACCACCAACTGATAGACGCCCTCGGCGCGCGGCGGAATCACCCGGCCATAGGTGCGGCGGGCTTCCTCGGCGAACCAGTCCATGATATCGCCAGCCAACAGGGTCTCGCCCTTGGCCTCGATGAACGGCTTGCCCTGCTCCAGGCTCATAATCTTGCCGATATCGTCAGCGCGACTGCGGATGATGTCGGCGGCCTTGCGCAGGGTCTTGTAACGGTCATAGGCCGAAACCCGCTTCCAGGTCTGGAAGCCCTTATCGGCCGCCGCCAGGGCGCGGTCCAGATCGGCCTTCTCGGCCTTGGCAACCGTGCCTATGGCTTCGCCAGTGGCCGGATTCAAGACCGGAATCGTGACGCCATTGGCGCCGCCGCTCCAGGTGCCGCCAATGTGAAGCTGCGTATTGGGATACATGTTTTTCTCCTGCTTCCTACCCTGGGAGGATCGTTTCGGGCCGGAGTATGGCCGAAAGGCAAAGCCTTCGCTACCGCTTGCACCCCCAGGCCCTATGGCTTGCGCGCCGGGTCTTGGCTTCGCAATATGGCGCCCCATTTTGAAAAATAAAGCTGATGAAACTGTGAAAAAAGCCCCCGCTGCGGCATCGCCCGAAAACGCCATTTCCGCCAGCCTGATCCGCATCGCCGATGCCCTGGAACGGCTGGTGCCGCCGGCCGCGCCGGTCTTCGACGATGCCGCCGCCGATGCCTATGTCTGGCATGCCATCCCGGCGCCGGGCTGGCTTGAGCCGGTGCCGCAGATCAATGCCGTGCCGATCAAGCTGCTGCGTGGCGTGGAGCGGGTGCGGGATATCCTGCTGGATAATACCCGCCGCTTCGCCAGGGGCCTGCCGGCCAACAACGCGCTGCTTTGGGGCGCGCGCGGCATGGGCAAGAGTTCGCTGGTGAAGGCGGCGCTCGGCGCTGTGAATGCCGAGAAGGCCCGCATCCTGGCCCTGGTGGAAATCCATCGCGAGGACATCCCAACCCTGCCCGAGCTGCTGAAGCAACTGCGCCATTCCAAGCGCCGCTATATCCTGTTCTGCGACGACCTCTCCTTCGACGCCGAGGACCAGCATTACAAGTCGCTGAAGGCGGTGCTGGAAGGCGGCATTGAGGGCCGCCCGGAGAATGTGATCTTCTACGCCACCTCAAACCGCCGTCACCTGTTGCCGCGCGACATGGTGGATAACGAGCGCTCCACGGCGATCAATCCCGGCGAAGCCGTGGAAGAGAAGGTCTCGCTCTCTGATCGCTTCGGCCTCTGGCTCGGCTTCCATAGCTGCAGCCAGGATGACTATTTCGCCATGCTGGATGCCTATGTGGCGGCCTATGGATTGAAGATTGATCAGAAGCGCCTGCGGGCCGAGGCCAATGAATGGGCGATCACCCGTGGTGCCCGCTCGGGCCGCGTGGCCTGGCAGTTCATTCAGGATCTGGCCGGGCGCTTGGGCGTGCGGCTGGATCGGGTGAAAAGCCGCTAGGCCAAATTCCTAGGCAAGATTCTCCGGGCGATACAGCATCGCCACGGTGAGGAACTTGGCCGGATCCACCGCCTGGGTGCCCTTGCGGATTTCGAAATGCAATTGAGGCTGATCGGCGCCGCCGCTATTGCCGACGGTGGCGATGGCTTGGCCGCGCGTCACCTTCTGACCCTTTTGCACCAGCACCCGATCAAGATGGGCATAGGCCGTCATCCAGCCATCGGCATGGCGTACCAGCAGGAGATTACCAAAACCGCGCATCTCATTGCCGGAATAAACCACCACGCCATTCTCAGCCGCGATCACCGGCGCGCCGGCACGCGCCGCGATATTGATGCCGTCATTATGCAGCCCATCGGGCTTAGGCCCGAAGGTAGAAAGGATGCGGCCACGCACCGGCCAGGCGAAGGTGCGGCCCGAACGCGGCGGCGGTTCGTCGGTGGCCTGACCTGCCGCGGCGCGCGGCGGCGCTACAGGTGTGGCTGCCGGCATCGGCACGGCCATGGGCGTCTGAGGAATTGATGGTGATGTCACATGCGGCGCAGCAGCAACCTGTGGCTCGGGTTCCGCCTCGGCCTGCGCTGCAGGCTGAACCGGGGCTGCCAGGACAGGCTGAGACGACGGCGCAGCAGTAATCGTTTCCTGTGACGACACTGGGATGGAGGCTGGGGCTTTCGGCGCCGGCTTGGCGGCAACAGTGGGCGCCGGCATAACGGCTGGCAATGGCGCCGCTTGTGCTGAAATCTGACCCGGCGGCGGCAATTCCTCAACGGCAACGCCGGTGCCCGTCAGCGCTGGCGCGACCGAGGCCGGCGATAACGGGAAACTGGTCGTGCTCTGGCGCGCGGCTGGCGCAACGGCTGTGCGTTCAACAGGCGCGCGCTCGACAGGCGCAGCTGCCACAACCACATCCGTATTGCCGCTGACACCCGGCGCCCGCAAATACTGGCCTGGCTGCAGGATATAAGGCGCGTGCAGGTTATTGGCTTCGATAAGGGTGCGCGGCTGCAGGTTATGGCGCCGCGCCAAGCCGTAGAGCGTATCGCCCCGCTGCACCACAATCTCGCCATCTGCTGAATTTTCGGCTGAAGGAATCTGCGCAATAGCCGCAGAACCATAGGATGAGCGCTGCTGCCCTATGCTGGGTTCTGTGCGATGAGAGAAGCTGACAGGCGCCGGCGCCTGCTGGCCGCAACCGGCCAAGCCAGCAGCAAATAGCAACGACAGCACGGAAACCCGAAACCGAGACAAAGGCGCGGAGGCTGAAGAAGCGACGGGGCGCATAGCGTTGCGCGGCATCATGCTTAGGCCGGTCATAACCGGGGCATCCTCACGGCAGGAATCGACTCTGTTTCGTACCATAGGGATGGTTACGGAAAGCTTAAAGCCGTCTCAGCCGTAGCGGTCCTCTTTCCAGGGATCGCCCTCATTATGGTAGCCGCGTACTTCCCAATAGCCCGGTGCGTCGCGGTCCAGGAAGGCGATATGCTTCACCCATTTGGCGGATTTCCAGAAATACCAGCGCGGCATGATCACCCGCACCGGGCCGCCATGCTCGCGGGTAATCGGCTCGCCTTCCCAGCTATGGGCCAGCAGCACATCCGGCGCGCTGAAATGCTCCAATAACACATTGGTCGCGTAGCCATCGTAGCTCTGAAACACCACGAACTTGGCCTCAGGGCGCGGCTTCACCAGTCTCAGCAGGTCGCGCGTCAGCACGCCGGCCCAGCGGTTGTCATAACGCGACCAGGCCGTGACGCAGTGGATATCGGAAACCGTGTCGGTTTGCGGCAGGTCGAGAAACGCGTTCCAATCCAGCTTCACCGGATTGGCTACCATGCCGCCCACGGTAAGCTGCCACTTATCGAGCAAAATGTTGGGTTGCACACCGAGATCAAGCACGGGCCAATCACGCACCAGGCGCTGCCCTGGGGGCAGGCGCCGGGCTTGCGGCGCAACATCTTTGTCGCCCGTCAGCAAGCGGCCATCTTTGGCCCATTGCTGCTTGCTGGAGATCAGCTTGTCTTTGATCTGGCCGATCAGGCCCGGCTTATAGTCATCACTGCTCATCGCCAAACCCTTCCTCAGTCCCGCGCGCGCAGCAACCTCTGCTTCTCGCGGTTCCAGTCGCGTTCCTTGTCGGCCTCGCGCTTGTCATGCAGCTTCTTGCCACGCGCCAGGGCAATCTTCACTTTAGCCAAGCCGCGCTCATTGAAATATAGGGAGAGCGGCACCAAGGTCACCCCGCCACGCTTCAGGCTCCCGATAAGTTTACCGATCTCCTTGCGCTTAAGCAGCAGCTTGCGCGGCCGGCGCGGTTCATGGTTGAAGCGGTTAGCGCCGGAATATTCCGGGATATAGGCATTCACCAGCATAATCTCGCCGCCGGTTTCCTCGGCATAGGCATCCTGGATATTGGCACGGCCGCTGCGCAGGCTTTTCACCTCCGATCCGACCAGCACGATGCCGGCATCGAAGGTCTCTTCAAGCAGATAGTCGTAGCGCGCGCGCCGGTTATCGGCCACCGTCTTGGACTGGCCGGCACGCGATGCGGCGGTCATGGATGCCTACTTCTTCTTGCGCGGTTTTGAGATGCCTGCTGCCTTCAGCGCGGCGCGAACGCGGGCCTGGGTATCCTTGGTTGTCGTCACCAAGGGCAACCGCACATCGGGCTGGCAGAGGCCAAGGATGGATGCCGCGAATTTCGCCGGCGCCGGATTGGGCTCCAGGAACAGCGACGTATGCAGCGGTAGCAGTCGCTCCATGATCGCCTGGGCCTTGGCGTGATTGCCGGCGAGGCTGGCTTCCTGCATCTGCGCCACGGCTTTCGGCGCCACATTCGCGGTTACCGAGATGCAGCCCACGCCACCATGGGCATTGAAGGCCAGCGCGGTCGCGTCATCGCCATCGAGTTGGCAGAATTTCTCATCTGCGGCAGCCCGCATGCGCAACGGGCGCATAATGTCGCCGGTGGCATCCTTCACGCCAGCAATGCGCGGTAGCTTGGCCAGCGCAGCCATGGTTTCCACGCTCATGTCGATCACGCAGCGCGGCGGAATGTTGTAGATAAAAATCGGAATCCGGGTCGCGTCGTGTAGGGCCTTGTAATGGGCATAGAGCCCGGCCTGATTCGGCTTGTTGTAATAGGGCGTTACCACCAGCACGGCATCGGCGCCGGCCTTCTTGGCATGCTTGGTCAGCTCAATAGCTTCCACGGTGGAATTCGAGCCCGCTCCCGCCATCACCGGCACCCGACCACGGGCCGCCTCGATGCAGATTTCTACCACGCGCTTATGCTCGTCATGGCTCAGCGTGGGTGACTCGCCGGTGGTGCCACAAGGCACCAGGCCATGGGTGCCTTCCCGGATCTGCCATTCGACAAAATCGCCAAACGCGCGCTCGTCTACCTTGCCATTCTTGAACGGGGTGATCAGCGCAACAAAAGAGCCCTTGAACATGAGCGTATCCTCAAACATCCTCTTGATTCCGGCACCATAAACGCCATGACCGGGATCGGCAAGGCGGCCAGCCGCCCCAGCCCAGGTCACGAGCACGGCATTTTGCCCCCAGAGCCGTGAAATGGTAGGGTGTGCGAACATGCAGACTCGATTCCGCCTCCTTGCCGCCCTTTTCGCTCTGTTTGCCGCCGGCCTGTTCGGCCCTGGCAGCGGCATGGCATGGGCCGCCGACCCCCAGGCAACACCGATCCCGGCCGATAAACCGAAAGCGGCCGTCTCCAGCACCACGGCGGCAGCCAAGTCTCAGCCCAAGCCGGCAACGGCCAAACCAGCCGCCCCGGGCAAGGCGAAAAAGGAAGCTGCCAAAAAGGCACCGGCCAAAACCGCCACCTCTCAGAAGCCGGCTGAGACAGATGACAAGGCGGCTCTGGCCTTGGCCCCGGCCCTGCTGCTCAGCCAGACCGACCAGGCTGCCGGCCGCGAAGCTATGCGCGAGGCTTCGGCGGGCCGCTTCGATAAGGCCCGCGAAATCGCCGCCCGGGCGAAGGAGCCTCTGGTGGGCCGACTGGTGCATTGGCTTTGGCTGCAGACGCCCAATTCAGGCGCACCTTTTGAGGCCATCGCACATTTCATCGACACCTCGCCGGATTGGCCAGCCCGGGAGGCCCTGCTGCGGCGCGCCGACGAAAGCATTACCGAGGCTGCTGGCGATACCCGCATCATCCAGTGGTACACCGCGCGGCCTCCGGAAACCGGGCTTGGCTGGCTACGCCTGGCCGAAGCTCTGGATCGGCAGGGGCGCAGCGCTGAAGCACTGATTGCCGTGCGCAGGGCCTGGACCGAGGGCAATCTGGCCTTGCGTGACGAAAACGATGTCTGGCGCGAATTCGGCCCCCGCCTGACTGCATCTGAGAATGCCCTGCGGCTCGACCGGCTGCTCTGGGACGGACAATACGACGCGGCGCGCCGCATGCTGCAGCGGGTCGATCCGGAAAGCCGCATGCTTGGCGAAGCTCGGCTGGCCCTGGCCTTGCGCACGCCAGGAGCCGAAAAACTAGCCGCCGGCCTGCCGGCCAAGCTGCGCGAGGATGGCGGTTTGAGCTATGACCGCATGCGCTGGAACCGGCGCGAGGGCAAGGACGATATTGTTGAGAGCCTGCTGTACAACGCGCCAGATGAGCTTGGCCGCGCCGAGAAATGGTGGGTGGAGCGGCATTTCCGCGCGCGCAAGGCGATGATCGAAGGGCGTATGTCGGAAGCCTACCGCCTCGCCGCCAATCATGGCCTCAACGGCGGCAGCAGCTTTGCCGAGGCCGAGTGGCTGGCTGGCTGGATCGCGTTGCGCCTGCTGCAGGAACCGCAAATCGCCCTGAAGCATTTTTCAGCCTTGCAAGCCAATGTACGCACGCCGGTGAGCCAGGCGCGGGCTGGCTATTGGCTCGGTCGCGCATATGTGATCACTGGTGATGAGGCCCAGGCGCGGCTCTGGTATGCCCAAGCCGCGAAGCATTCCACAACCTTCTATGGCCAACTTGCCATCTTCGCGCTGGACCCCGCAGCCAAACTGCAATTGCCCGAAGAAGTGGAGCCAGGCCCAGCCACCATTGCGCAATTCGATAAGCGCGAAGTGGTGCGCGCGGCAAAGATACTGATGGAACTGGGCCAGGAGGATCGCCTGCGCCCCTTCATCCTGCGCCTTGCCCATACCGCCGAGAGCCCGGAAGAGCATCAGTTGGCCGCACGACTGGCGCGGATGCTGAACCGCGTGGACCTTGCCGTGGCTGCCACCAAGCGCACCGCCCGCTATGCTGGCATCAGCATGGTGCGTGAGGCTTTCCCGCTGGTGGAACCAATGGCACAAACCACCACGCCGGAAACGGCCTTGGTGCTTGCCGTGGCGCGCCAGGAAAGCGAATTCAATCAATACGCCATCTCGCCTGTTGGTGCGCGCGGCCTGATGCAGCTGATGCCTGCCACCGCCAAGGGTGTGGCGAAGGAAGTGAAGCAGCCCTATGCGCCGGCAAAGCTGACCGATGACGCACAGTATAACGTGCAGCTTGGCAGCCATTACCTGAATGGCCTGCTGCGCAATTGGGATCAGAACTACATCCTGGCCCTGGCAAGCTATAATGCCGGCGAAGCGAGGGCACGTAAATGGATCAAGGATTGGGGCGATCCGCGCTATGAAGGCGTGGATGCCGTGGACTGGATCGAGCTGATTCCCTTCTCGGAAACCCGCAACTATGTGCAGCGCGTGCTGGAAAGCGCCCAGGTTTATCGCGCCCTGCTGAAAAGCAATCCAACGGCTGATCGCTTGCAGGCCGATCTCCGTGGCCTGCCCCGCAAGGCCTGCGCTGCCACAAGCTGCTGAGGGCGGCATGATCAAAGCCTGTATCTTCGACGCTTATGGCACATTGTTCGATGTTGCCGCCGCGGCGCGGGCTTTGGGCGACGAGATCGGCCCTGCCTGGCTGCAATTGGCCGAGACTTGGCGCGCCAAGCAGCTTAACTACACTTGGCTGCGCAGCCTGATGGGGGATCATGCCGATTTCTGGCAAGTGACCGGCGAGGCCCTGGATTTCTCACTGGCCACAATCGGCATTAACAATCCTGACCTGCGGCGCCGGTTGATGGAACTGTATTTCAACCTCGCCGCCTATCCGGAAGCACCTGCCTTGCTGAGGCGCCTGAAAGCCGCCGGCCTCACCACTGGTATTCTCTCCAATGGCTCGCCCGCCATGCTGGAAGGCGCCTGCAAAAGCGCTGGCATCAGCGATCTGCTTGATGTTGTGATCTCGGTGGAAGCAGTCGGCATTTACAAGCCGGACCCGCGCATTTATCAGCTCGTGACCGACCAGTTGAAACTCAAACCCGAAGAAGTGGCATTCCATTCCTCCAATGGCTGGGACGCTCATGGCGCCAAACGCGCAGGTTTCTTCGTGTTCTGGATCAATCGCCTGGGCCAGCCGCCTGAGGGCCTGCCGCACAAGCCCGATGCGGAGTTGCGTTCGCTCACCGAGGTGCCCGCCATTCTGGGGCTGGAATAACGGCCATGCGCTGGCTGCCGCTGCTCACTGTTTTCTGCGCGGCGCCGCTGCTGGCCCAGCCAGCCCCTGAGGCCGCTTCCGGGCGCACCGAAAAGGCAGAAGCAACCGCCACGCGGCAGATGGTGGCAGCAGCGCATCCATTAGCGGCTGAAGCCGGCTTGGCGATGTTGCGCCAGGGTGGCAGCGCCATCGACGCCGCTGTTGCCGTGCAGATGATGCTCACTCTGGTGGAGCCGCAATCTTCGGGCATCGGCGGTGGCGCATTGATCCTTTACTGGGATGCCGCCAACAAACAGCTACATGCCTATGACGGACGCGAGACGGCGCCTGCCGCCGCCACGCCGAAGCGCTTCCTGAAACCCGATGGCTCGCCCCTGCCTTTCCGCGAGGCCGTGGTGAGCGGATTTTCCACCGGCGTGCCGGGCGCCGTGGCCGTGCTGGAGATGGCGCACAGGGCCCATGGTAAGCTGCCCTGGGCGAGCCTTGCCGCGCCTTCGATCAGCAAGGCCGAACAGGGCTTCCAGGTCACGCCCCGCCTCGCCCGCCTGCTCAACCTGGAACAGCGCCTGCGCCAGCAGCCGGCCGCCGCCGCGCTCTACTATCCCGGCGGTGAACCGCTGAAAGCTGGCGACATGTTGCGCAACCCGGCGCTGGCGGAAAGCCTGCGGCGTGTGGCCAGCGACGGTGCCAAAGCCTTGCAGCAAGGGTCGCTTGCCGCTGCCATCCTGCAGGCCCTGCAGTCACGCGGCAGCGACATGACGGTGGCCGACTTGGCAGGTTATCAGGCAAAGCAGCGCCCTGAGCTTTGCGGCAGTTTCCGGCTCTATAGGATTTGCGGTTTCGGCCCGCCCAGTTCCGGTGGCATTGCCGTGCTGCAAATCCTGGGTATTCTGGAAGCATTGGACCCGAACCCGTCCAGCCAGTTGCAAATCACCGACCTGCACCGCTTGGCCGAAGCAAGCCGTCTGGCTTTCGCCGACCGCAACCTTTATGTGGCCGATGCCGACTTCGTACCCGTGCCCGTGGCCGGCCTGCTGGACAAAGGCTATCTCGGCGAGCGCGCCAAACTGGTGCGCCCTGATGCCAGCCTGGGCCAGGCACCGCCTGGCGAGCCACCGGGACGGCGCGGCGAACATCCCGCGCTTATTACCCATGACGGGCCGCCTGGCACCAGCCATGTCTCGATTATCGATGCCCAGGGCAACGCACTGAGTATGACCACAACTATCGAAGATGTATTTGGTGCCCGTCTGCTGGTGGGCGGTTTCCTGCTCAACAACCAGCTTACTGATTTCTCCTTCGTGCCTGAGCTTGATGGCCGCGCCGTGGCCAACCGCGTGGAGGCCGGCAAGCGCCCGCGCAGCTCCATGGCCCCCACCCTGGTCTTCGATGCCCAAGGTGCATTGCTCGGCGCTGTAGGCTCGCCGGGCGGCAGCCAGATCATCGGATATGTTGCGCAAACCCTGATGCTGATGCTCGATAAGGGCTATGGCCCGCAGGCGGCGGTATCGTTGCACCGCATGGGCAGCCGCAATGGCCCTACCGAGATCGAGACCGGCGCCGATCCAGCCTGGGCGGAGGGCTTGAGCCGTCTGGGTCACAAAGTCCAAAGCCTGGAAATGACCAGCGGCCTGCATGTAATCTGGCGCCGCCCCGGCGGCCTGGCCGGTGGCGCCGATCCGCGCCGCGAAGGCGTGGCTCTCGGCGACTGAGCCAACGAAAAAACACGCCCCGAGGATTGCCATGAACGCGCCTGTGACCTTGCCGCCGCTGCCAACTGTTACCGATGTGGAGAATGCGGCCAAGCGGCTGCGTGGCGTGGCCCTGCCCACCCCGCTTTGCGAAAATCCGCTGCTGAACGAAATCCTCGGCTGCCGCCTGCTGGTGAAGGCTGAACCGCTGCAGCTCACCGGCTCGTTCAAGTTCCGTGGTGCCTATAACCGCCTCAGCCAGTTGAATGCGGATGAGCGCAAGCGCGGCGTGGTGGCCTTCTCCTCTGGCAACCACGCTCAGGGCGTGGCTTATGCCGCCAGGCTCTGCGGCACCCCGGCGGTGATCGTGATGCCCTCTGATGCGCCCAAGATCAAGATCGCCAACACGCGCGCTTACGGCGCCGAGGTGGTGCTCTATGACCGCTGGAAGGAAAGCCGCGACGGTATCGCCAACAAGTATGTACAGGAGCGCGGCATGATCCTGGTGCCGCCCTTTGATGATCCACATATCATCTGCGGCCAGGGCACCGTGGGCCTGGAAGTGGATGCGCAATTGGCCGAGCGTGGCCTTAAGCCAGATATCATCGCGGCAGGATCCTCGGGCGGCGGCCTGATCTCCGGCATCGCCCTGGTGATGGAAGCGCGGCATCCGAAAATCTTGGTCTACGCCGCCGAACCGGCAAATTTTGACGACATCACCCGGTCGCTTATTGCCGGCAGCAAGCAGAAGGTGGCCGCCGATGCGCCGCCGAGCTTCTGCGACGCGCTGATGGCGCCAACGCCTGGTGACATTACCTTCGCAGTGATGCGCCGCATCCTCAAGGGCGGCATCACCGCCACCGACGCGGAAGTGGAAGTGGCCATGGCCACTGCCTTCCATTACCTGAAACTGGTGATCGAGCCGGGTGGCGCCGCGGCCTTGGCTGCCCTGCTGCACCGGCGCGACGAGATCAAGGGCAAGACCGTGGTGGCGGTGGCCTCTGGCGGCAATGTGGATGCCGCGTTGTTTTCCACCATCCTGAGCCGCACCGCGCCTATTCAATAGGTCGGGGCTAACCGCAACCTGTCAGTCCGAGAGACCTTAGGGAGAGACACATGACAGAAGCCTTCATCTGCGACGCTATTCGCACCCCCATCGGTCGCTACGGCGGCGCGCTCAGCCCGGTGCGGGCCGATGACCTCGGCGCCATTCCGATCAAAGCGCTGATGCAGCGCAATCCCAGCGTGGATTGGAGCCAGATCGACGACGTGATCTATGGCTGCGCCAACCAGGCCGGCGAAGACAACCGCAATGTCGCGCGCATGTCTGCCCTGCTCTCCGGCCTGCCCGAAAGCATCCCCGGCGCCACCGTGAACCGCCTCTGCGGCTCCGGTATCGAAGCCACCTCTGGTGCTGCCCGCGCCATCCGCACCGGTGAAGCCGAACTCTGCATCGCTGGCGGCGTGGAAAGCATGAGCCGGGCGCCTTTCGTGATGGCAAAGGCTGAGAGCGCCTTCTCGCGCACGGCGGAAATCTATGACACCACCATCGGCTGGCGCTTCGTCAACAAGCTGATGAAGCAGAAGCACGGCGTCGATTCCATGCCGGAGACGGCTGAGAATGTGGCCGAGCAGTTCCAGATCAATCGCGTCGATCAGGATGCTTTCGCGCTACGCAGCCAGCAGCGCGCGATTAATGCTCAGCGCCTGGGCCTGTTCGAAGCCGAGATCACGCCGGTGACGATCCCCAGCCGCAAAGGTGATCCGACGGTGATTGACCGCGACGAACATCCGCGCGACACCACTATCGAGGCGCTCGCCAAGCTGCCGACGCCATTCCGCCAGGGCGGCACGGTGACCGCCGGCAATGCCTCGGGCGTGAATGACGGCGCCTGCGCCATCCTGCTCGCCTCTGAGAATGCCGCCCGTCGTCATGGCCTTACCCCGCGAGGCCGCATCATTGCCACCGCCGTAGCTGGCGTGGCACCGCGCATCATGGGCTATGGCCCGGTGGCAGCCACCGAGAAGGTGCTGGCCAAGGCTGGCTTGAGCATCCGCGACATGGATGTAATTGAGCTGAACGAGGCTTTCGCCGCCCAGGCGCTGGCCGTGCTGCGGGGCTTAAGCATCCCCGATGATGCGATCTATGTGAATCCCAATGGCGGTGCCATCGCACTGGGCCACCCGCTGGGCATGAGCGGCGCACGGCTGATCACCACGGCGCTGAACCAGCTGGAGCGTACCGGCGGCCGCTACGCCCTTTGCACCATGTGCATCGGCGTTGGTCAGGGTATCGCTACGATCATCGAGAGGGTCTAAAGCGGGAGAAAGTCATGCTGGGCAAGTTGCATCATATTGGTTTGGCGGTACCCAATCTGGAAGCCGCCATGACGTATTACGCGTCCCTGCCCGGCGCCAGTGTCGGCCCGGAATTCGCCATTCCGGGCCTATCCTACCGGCTTGCCTATGTAGAGCTCGGCGGCACGCGGCTGGAATTGGTGCAGCCAACTGAGACAGCCAGCACGGCTGGCCGCTATATCGAGCTGCATCCCGATGGTGGCGTCTATCATATCGCTTATGAAGTAGAAGACGTGCGCGCTTCCGCTGCGGCACTAGTGGCCCAGGGCGCCCAGATCATCGGGCCATCGGAACCACGCGTGGAGAGCGACGGCCATCGCGTGCTGGTGCTGGATGCCACCAAAACCCATGGCACGCTGATGGAACTGCGCCAGCCGGCCTGACCAGCCTTTATACATTGCTTTATTTGTGCACTGGGCCAAGCGGCTTGAGGCGAATACCCGTGCGCAGCCGCCTATAGGGCAAGGTCTCGGCGCGCTCAATGAAAGCGCCGGGGCTTTCCACGATCAGGATGTCATGCGCGATATCCGTGAAGTCACCCCGGAAATGCACTGTACTTTTCAAGCCCAGTATCTGCCGCTTCACCGGCTCGATGCCGAGATGGCGATACATCTCCTTATCCGCCGCCTGCACACGGGTGGAAGACACCACGGTATCCACACCCTTGCAGCGCAACAAAGCCATCGGCCCCAGATTCATCCGCGTGCCGCCATAGAACGGCCCAGTGCAGAGGAAGCGGCCATCGCCGGTCTTGGCTACGGTATAGCGCTGGCGGTAAGGTTTTGAGCCGGCAAACAGCTTGCCGCCAAGCGGGATTTCGATTTCGGTTCCTTCGCCGGCCTGATGAGCGATCAGGGCCGCTTCCGGATCGAACATCAGGCAGAGCGCCGCATCCGGCACACCGGCTTCCACCATAGCCTGCAGCAGCCCTGTGGTGTCGCAGGTGGCGCCAGCGCCCGGATTATCCTGCACGTCAGCCAGCACGATGGGCTTCTTGGCGCCACCCGTAATCATTTTGCGCGCTTCTTCAATCGCGTCGGCGGGCTTCAGCAAGCGTGTGGCGAATTCATTTTCGCGTTCAGCGATGTGTTTTGCCAATGCATCGGCTGCCTTGTCAGCCGCCTCCTGGCTGTTGGCATAGGCGAACACCGCCGGACCGCATTCGCGGATATCAGCAGGGTGGAAGCCCGGCGTGAAGCTCATCGACGAAACACCGCCGAATTCCATTTCCTCAACACGGTCGTAGATGCTCTTGCATGGCTCAATGAAGGTGCATTGCGCGGTGAGTGGAATCAGGAAGGGCAGCCGGCGCATGGCCTTGGCCTGGCGCGGGCGCTCGCGGCTCAGCAGCTTGGCCAAATGCTTGGCCACCCGCCCACCGGTCACCGCCATATCCAGATGCGGATAGGTGCGGTAGGCAATCAGCACATCCGCCTCGCGCAGCATCAGCTCGGTCATGTTGCAATGCAGGTCCAGGCTGGCCACGATGGGCATATCGGGCCCTACCAGCGCACGGATGCGGCGCAGCAACTCGCCCTCGCCATCCTCGAAATGCTCGGTGACCATGGCGCCATGCAAATCGAGATAGACGGCGTCGATACGGCCGCGCAACGCCGCAATGCCTTCCACGATAATCTTCGCCACATACTCGAAAGCCTCGACCGTAACATAGGAGGAAGGCTGCGCCGCCGCCCAGGCAATTGGCTCCAGTGCCATACCAAGGCTGGTGGCGGCGTTGATGAAACCACCGATCGGGATATTGGCCGGGGGAAAGATGTCGAGGATATCCTTGCCCAAGGTCAGCGCCGGCCAGCCCTCGCCTTCGATGAACTTTTTCAGTTCAGCCTTCTGCGGCGCAAAGGTGTTGGTCTCGTGCTGGAATCCGGCAATGGCAATTGTATAGGGCATGGGGGGCTCGTCCTGTTTAGGATCGTTGGCAGGCAAACGAGTATGCGAAGGACGCCTGCCCCGAGGCAACAAAAAAGGGCGCCAGACCGGCGCCCTTTTCCCGTCCCGTCAGGGGCGATCAGATGTCCGCATAAACATGCGTTTCCTTGGCGGCACCGGGATGTGTCACGGCGCCATGGGCGGCGGTGGAGACGGTCTGAGCATATTTCCAGATCGTGCCAGCCTGGAATTCATGCTTGCGCGGCTTCCACTTCTTCTTGCGCTCCGCAAATTCCTTGGCCGAAACATTCACGCTCAGCACGCCCTTATCAGCGTCAATCGTGATGATGTCGCCATTCTTGATCAAGGCGATAGGGCCACCCACCGCCGCTTCCGGGCCAACATGGCCAACGCAGAAGCCACGCGTGCCGCCCGAAAAGCGGCCATCGGTGATCAAAGCCACCTTCTCGCCCATGCCCTGGCCATAGATGGCGCCGGTGGTGGCCAGCATTTCACGCATGCCGGGGCCACCCTTGGGGCCTTCATAGCGGATGACGATCACATCGCCTTCCTTGTACTTCTTGGCCTGCACAGCGGCAAACGCGGCTTCCTCGGAATCGAACACCCGGGCCGGGCCGATATGCTTCAGCTTCTTCAGGCCAGCCACCTTCACAATGGCGGCTTCGGGCGCCAAGTTGCCCTTCAGGCCCACCACGCCGCCAGTCGGGCTCAATGGGTTGGTGATCGGGCGGATCACGTCTTGGTTCTTAGGGAATTTGACGCCTTTCAGGTTCTCGGCAATGGTCTTGCCGGTAACCGTGATGCAATCGCCATGTAGGTAGCCGCCATCAAGTAGTTCTTTCATTACCACCTGTACGCCGCCCACCTCATAGAGGTCCTTGGCGACATACTTGCCGCCCGGCTTGAGGTCGGCGATGTAAGGCGTACGCTTCATGATCTTGGCAACATCTTCCAGATCGAACTTGATGCCGCATTCATTGGCGATGGCCGGCAAATGCAGACCAGCATTGGTGCTGCCGCCGGTGGCAGCCACAATCATGGCGGCATTCTCCAGCGCCTTGCGGGTGACGATATCGCGCGGTCGGAGATTCTTCTTGATCAGCTCCATCACCGCCTTGCCCGAGGCCAGTGCGTAATCATCACGGCCCTCATAGGGCGCCGGAGCACCCGAGGAACCAGGCAGCGCCAGGCCAATCGCTTCGGAAACGCAGGCCATGGTGTTGGCCGTGAACTGACCGCCACAGGAACCGGCCGAGGGGCAAGCCACGCATTCGAGTTCGTGCAGCTCGGCATCGGTCATGGTCCCCGCGGCCACCTGACCCACGGCCTCGAACACATCCACGATGGTGACGTCGCGGTTCTTGAACCGGCCGGGCAAAATCGAGCCGCCATAAACGAAGACGGAGGGCACATTTAGGCGCACCATCGACATCATCAGACCGGGCAGCGATTTGTCGCAACCGGCGAAGCCCACCAGGGCATCATAGCAATGGCCGCGAACGCTGAGTTCCACGGAATCGGCGATCACCTCGCGGCTGACCAGCGAGGCCTTCATGCCCTGGTGGCCCATGGCGATGGCATCGGTCACGGTGATGGTGGTGAATTCGCGCGGCGTACCGCCGGCCTGCTTCACGCCCAGCTTAGCCTTCTGCGCCTGGCGGCCCAGAGAAATGTTGCAGGGGGCGGATTCATTCCAGGTGGTGACCACGCCGACCAGCGGCTGATAGATTTCCTTTTCTTCCAGCCCCATTGCATAATAGAAGCTGCGGTGCGGGGCCCGCTCCGGGCCAACGCTGACATGACGGCTCGGCAGCTTCGACTTATCGAAACCATTGCTAGCGCCAGACTTGCTGGCGGCTTTCTTGGGGGCGGCGGTTTTCTTGGTCTTGCCCTTCATGGCGCTGTTTTCTCCCTAAAGGCACTGGGTATGCTGGTTCGCGCCGGAGCATAGCCACAGCCCGGGCAGCCCGCCAGTCTTTAACCCCCGAAACAGAACGCAGGATTCCCGGTTTTGGCTTTAAGCATAAGGCAGTGTGATAAGCCTTCTGCTCGCCATCGTGGCCGAGGCATTCCTGGTTATGCACTAACGGAACTTACTCGCGAGATGAGCCAGCACACAGCGGTCAGCTTATTTTTTCGGCTTTTATCCGGCAAGAAAGGCCTTGCGGCTGGAGCCGATGAAAGCCCTGCGCTTTGAGTAAAAATATTAATCTCTATTTAACAAGCGTTAACGCTACTTCGACATACTACTGCCATGCGTTACGCAGCGAACCAGTCCCCCTCGCGCTATGTCGTCCTTACTCAGCTAGGCGATAGCTGGATTCTGCGTGCCGCCCATGAGGACCATGATTCCGCAGAGGCCGAGGCCTTCCGCTGGCGCCGTATCTATGGTCCTGGCCGCACCAGGATCGCTGCCTGGGCCGGACAAGCCGCCATCACCACAGAAGGCATCGAAGAAGCCGCCGAACCGATACCGAACCTGCCGGCCATTATCGATGTAACGCCGGAGCCCGCGAATGATATCGCCTATAGCCTGCACCCGCGCGAGAAGCCGCAGGTCATGGGCCGGGCAGCGCCGCCGCGCCAGCGCCGCAAGCGGGGGAAGCCGCTAGGCTGGGGGGAGACTTTCCTGCGCGCCTTGATGCTGTATTTTGCCTATTCGCTCGCCAACCGACTGATCGATCTCGCCATCCTGATGCAGGCCGCTTAATCTGCCTGGATGCTCGCGGTCATCCTGTCGATTCTCCCCGTCTTCATGCTTATCGTTATCGGCCAAGCCATGCGCCGCTGGAACTTCCCCGGCGAGGGCTTCTGGCCGCTGGCAGATCGCAGCGTCTATTTTCTGTTTTTCCCCGCCCTGCTGATCCACAACCTGGCGCGCGGCGATCTCGGCGACCTTGATCCTACCGGCCTGTTTGGCGCCCTGTTCGGCAGCATCCTGCTGGTTACCGTGACCGCCTATAGCCTGCGGCGCATCCTGCGGATCGATGGCCCGGCGTTCACCAGCCTGTTTCAGGGTTCGATCCGCTTCAATACCTTTGTCGGTTTCGGTGCCGTGGCTGCCTTGGCCGGTGATGCCGGTATCACGCTCTATGCCGTGGTGATCGCCGTGGCGATTCCAATACTGAACATTCTCACCGTGCTGGTGATGATGCGCTACGGCACCCAGGCTCAGGGCGCCACTTGGCGCGACCAATTGCTGGCCCTGGTCAAGAACCCTTTGATCATCGCCTGTGTGATCGGCATCATCCTGAATACCAGCGGGCTTGGCTTGCCGCGCGGCATTGATGCCGTATTCAAAACCTTAGGGGATGTCGCCTCGCCGCTCGGCCTGCTCACCGTGGGTGCCGCGCTGCAACTGGAAGCCTTGCGCCGTGGCGGCCCCGCGGTGGCGGCCACATTGGTGCTTAAACTGCTGCTCTATCCGGCGGCGATGTTCGGCCTGACCCGGCTCTGGGGGCTCACCACACTGGAAACGCATGTGCTGGTGCTCTGGGCCATGCTGCCCACCTCCAGTGCCTGCTATATCCTGGCCCGACAGATGGGCGGTGACGCACCGCTGATGGCCGCTATCGTCACGGCCACCACGCTTGGCGCCTTCATCACCATGCCGATTTTCCTGGGCCTGCTTGGGCTTTAGCCCTTGGGGAAATCCAGGCCCATGGCCTCATAGCGCTCAGGGTCATCGCCCCAATCGCTGCGCACCTTAACGAACAGGAATAAATGCACCCGCCGCTCGAACTGCTCTTCCATCTCGAGCCGGGCAGCAGCGCTGATGCGCTTCAGCATCGCCCCACCCTCGCCGATCACAATCTTTTTCTGGGTTTCACGCTCAACGAAGATCACCTGATTGATCTTGGCGGCACCGCCCTTCTGATCCTTCCAATCCTCGGTTTCCACCGTGGCGGAATAGGGCAACTCCTGGCGCAAAGCATTGAATAGCTTTTCGCGCGTGATCTCGGCCGCCAGGAAACGCATCGGCACATCGGCTAATTGATCTTCTGGATAGAGCCAGGGCCCCTCCGGCATACGCTTGGCCAGATCGCGCTTCAGATCAGCAATGCCATCGCCCTTGGAGGCGGAGATCATGAAGGTGGCGGCGAAGTCATGGTCGTTGTTCAGCGCCTGGGTCATGCCGAGCAGCTTCTCGCGCGCCAGCTTGTCCACCTTGTTCAACGCCAATACCACCGGCTGCTTGCGGCCCTTCAGGCGCTGCATGATGGCACGGGTCTCATCGTCGTAGCCGCGGGTGGCATCCACCACCAGCAGGATCACGTCGGCATCATCCACGCCGGTCCAGGCCGCCTGCACCATGGCGCGGTCCAGCCGCCGCTTCGGCACAAAAATACCTGGCGTATCAACGAACACTACCTGCGCCTGGCCTTCCAGGCCAATGCCGATGATGCGCGCACGCGTGGTCTGCACCTTGGACGAGACGATAGAAATCTTCGCCCCAACCAGTGCATTGAGCAAAGTGGACTTGCCGGCATTCGGCGCGCCGACAATGGCGACATAGCCGCAAGAAGTTGTTTCGATCTCGGTCATTTTTCCTTTTCCAGGCGTTGCAGCAGGCGGCCCGCAGCCTCCTGCTCCGCCGCCCGCTTGGAGCCACCTCGGCCCAATTCCGGCTCACCGTCACCCAAGCCCACGGCCACGGTGAAACGCGGCTCATGGGGCGGGCCTTCAATACCGGCCACTTCATAACGCGGCGCTGCCAGTGCCCGGGCCGCCGCCCATTCCTGCAGCGCGGTCTTGGCATCCTTGGCCGCGCCGGCAAAAGCGGAGTCATCCAGCCGAGGCTCCATATGCCGGGCCACGAAACGCTCGGCCGCCACCAAACCGCCATCCAGATAGAGCGCGGCGATGACGGCTTCCAAGGCATCAGCCAGGATCGCCGGCTTGCCGGCACCGCCGGAATCGCGCTCCGAGCGCGACAGATTAATATGTTCGCCCAAACCCAATTCCTGGGCAAAACGCGCCAAGCTCTCCTGGCGTACCAGAGCATTATAGCGCAAAGCCAGCTCGCCAGCCGCCGCTTCGGGAAAGTTCTTCGCCAGCAGGGTGGCAACGATTAGACCCAATACGCGATCACCAATGAATTCCAGGCGATTATAGTCGCGTGCGGCCGGATCAGCCTTGCCAATGCTGCGACGGGCGGATTTTGCCCGGCTGCGGCGCGGATTGGCCGAAGGATGCACCAGAGCCTCTTCCAGCAGCCGCGCATCGGCAAAGCGATGGCCAAGCGCCTCCTGCAGGTTTTCAAAGCCACTTTTGCGGCTGTCGTCGGCCACGATCAATGAATACTCGTGAACATCCGGCCAAAACGCAGCGCGCCCGCCCAGGTCCACGGCTTCAGCAGCACGGCGCTATCATCCACCGATATCCAGCGAATATTGGCACGGCCAACCAAGTTCTGGGCTGGCAGGAAGCCAACGCCGCCCGAAATCACCTGGAAGCGGCTATCCTGAGAATTGTCGCGGTTGTCGCCCATCACGAAATAATGCCCTACCGGCACGGTGAAGACAGGGGTGTTGTCGCCGTCGCTAATATTCATATCCAGCGTCAGGTAGGTTCGGCCGCCCGGCAACGATTCTTCGTATTGCCGCTCACGCCGCAGATTGCCATAGCGGTCGCGCTGCTCAAAATCGGCCACCCGACGACGCGGCACCCTCTCACCGTTCAGCCACAATTCGCCATCCTTCATCTGCACGCGATCACCAGGCAGGCCGATCACACGCTTGATGTAGTCAATCGAGGTATCGCCGGGATAGCGGAACACCGCCACATCGCCGCGTTCGGGCACATTCTCAAGCACGCGGCCGCTGAAAAGCGGCGGACTATAAGGCATCGAAAAGCGCGAATAGCCGTAGGCGAATTTCGAGACGAAAAGATAATCCCCCACCAGCAAGGTCGGCAGCATGGATTCAGATGGGATATGGAACGGCTCGAAGGCGAAACTGCGGATGCCGCCGGCGATCAGCAGGGCATAGAACAGGGTCCGCAAGTTGTCCCACAGCACAGAACCTGTCTCTGCTTCTGCTTTGCTCTTCGCCACACCCTGCTCCTGCTGCTACCCGACTCTACTGTCCTACGCCCCTTGCGGGCCACATGGTCGGGCATCAAGCCTGCCCCCCCGGCCCCTGTCAAGTCGCCCAGTGTCGCAGCCTATTCTATTGATTTTGTTTGTATTTTTAAGCTTGAGCTTTCGGACTTGCCGAGATGATGACAAAGGCCTGGGCCAGCGGCGGCTCGTCGGTGATGGTCAAGTCGATCTGCACCTCGTAGCCCGCTGGCACCAGGCTTTGCAACCGGGCCAAGGCACCGCCGGTGAGCTGCATGGTCGGCTTGCCGCCCGGCAGGTTAACCACGCCCATATCGCGCCAGAACACCCCCTTGCGGAAGCCGGTGCCCAATGCCTTGGAACAGGCCTCCTTGGCGGCGAAGCGCTTGGCATAGGAAGCGAAGCGGGTGCGGGCCCGGCGCTCGGAACGGGCCTTTTCACTGGCCGTGAAGATGCGGTCCAGGAAACGGTCGCCAAAGCGCGTGATCGTGCCTTCGATGCGTCGAATGTCGATCAGATCGGAACCAATACCCAGAATCATGAATGCCGCATCATGCCGAGAGGCTGCGGTCGCCGCGCGCGCTGTCCATCAGCCCGCGCATGCGGCGAATGGCGCCGTCCAGGCCGCCGAAGATCGCATCGCCGATCAGGAAATGCCCGATATTCAATTCAGCGATAGTGGCAATGGCGGCCACGGGAGCCACGGTATCGAAGCTGAGGCCATGGCCGGCATGGCATTCCAGGCCCAGCTCAGCAGCATAGGTTGCTGCCGCTTTCAGCCGGTTCAGTTCCACCTCGCGCGCCGCCCCTTCCAGTTCGCAATAACGCCCGGTATGCAATTCCACCACCGGTGCGCCCAGCGCCTTGGCCACGGCAAGCTGCACCTTGGATGCCTCGATAAACAGCGAGACACGGATGCCTGCATCATTCAGCTTGGCCACGATGGGCGCCAGGTGATTATGCTGCGCCGCTGCATCCAGCCCGCCCTCGGTGGTGCGCTCTTCGCGCCGCTCCGGCACGATGCAGCAGGCATGGGGCTTGTGGCGCAGCGCGATCCCGAGCATTTCCTCGGTTGCTGCCATTTCCAGGTTCAGCGGCAAAGCGATCTCGGCCATCAGGCGGTCGATATCACCATCGGAAATATGCCGGCGATCCTCGCGCAGATGCGCGGTGATACCGTCCGCCCCGGCAGCAGCCGCCATGATCGCGGCGCGGATCGGATCGGGATGCTTGCCGCCGCGCGCATTGCGTATGGTGGCAACGTGATCAATGTTGACTCCAAGGCGAAGCTTTCCCATCACCGGCTCCTTATTTCAGGCCGCGCGAGCCCGGCTTCACAGCCGGAATCTTTTGCAATTCAGGCGGCAATTCATCATCACGATAAGCCGGCACCTTGAAGCCGCAAAGCGCGAAGAGTGGCACGCCCAGATCGACTTCGCCATCAGAGCGATCGACGATGCAGGAAGCCGCAACGGTCACGCCGCCATGATCGGCAATGCATTCGATGCATTCGCGGCTCGACTTGCCGGTGGTGACCACATCCTCGGCCATCAGCACGCGGGCGCCCTTGGGGATATCGAACCCCCGGCGCAGGGCGAATTTGCCATCCACGCGCTCGGTAAAAATACCGGGCACGCCAAGCTGGCGGGCCAATTCATAGCCCACCACCACGCCGCCCATCGCCGGGGCGCAGACGATATCTACCGGCTTAGGGCCCAGCTTCGCGCGGATGCGATCCGCTAGTGCGGCACAAAGAGCGGCGGCACGCTCAGGGTACATCAGCACGCGGGCCGACTGCATGTAAACCGGGCTATGCAGGCCGGAAGTGAGCAGAAAATGCCCCTCCAGTAAGGCGCCAGATTCCCGGTAATGCCGAAGCACATCCTCACGATTCATGATCGATACAAACCTCTCAGATTGTCGGCCGAAGACTATACGAAGACAGCCGCCATTCAAGACATGCGCTACATGGTGATTTGGCCCTGATCGGGTTTACCGCACCCCAAGCGCTCGCCAAGCAATGCGCCATTTAGCCCGGCGCGTTTGTGGCTTTTCTATCAGCCCCTTGCTCGTTCAACGCTACTTATGTTCGAGGTTGCGCGCAAGGCAGCGATTATATTCGAGAGGTGCTTCACGTCGCGAACCTCGATATCCACGAACATCTCGAATAATTCCTGGGTGCGGTTGGTGATCTTGAGGTTGGTGATGTTGCCCTTGTGCTTGGCTATTACGGTACTGAGGGCCGATAGCGAGCCCGGTTCGTTGGCCACCAGCAGGATCACGCGGCCCAGATGCGCCTGTGCCGCCTTATCGCCTTCAGCCGGTGGATCCCAGGCCAGATCGAGCCAGCGTTCGGGCTGCTCGGTGAACTGGCCCAAAGCCTCGCAATCAATGGTGTGGATGGTAACGCCCTTGCCGGTGGTGACGATACCGACGATTCGGTCGCCTGGCAGCGGATGGCAGCAGCCGGCGAAATGCATCGCCATGCCCGGGATCAGGCCCCGGATCGGAATGCCGTTCTTCTGCTCCGCCGGTTTTTGCTGGCGCGGCAGAATCATCGGCTTCTCGATGTCGCGGTCGTTCTCCCTCTCGCCCGGATAAACGATGTGCAGCACTTGGCGCGCAGTATAGCTGCCATCGCCAACGCCAACATAAACATCATCCACATTGCGCAACTTCAGCACCTTCACGGCGGCATCAAGGCCTTTTTCTGAAAGCTGCTGATCGCGCTCGTGGAAAGTCTTCTTCAGAATTGCCTTGCTAAGCTCGATATACTGTCCACGCTGCTGCTGGCGGATGAAACGATTGATGCAGGATTTGGCACGGCCTGACTTGACGAAATTGAGCCAGTTGGGATTCGGCGCCGGTACCTTGGAGCGCAGAATTTCCACCTGGTCGCCATTGCGCAGCACAGTGCGCAGCGGCACCACGCGGCCATTCACCTTGGCCCCCACCGCCGTATCGCCCACGCCGGAGTGCACCGCGTAGGCGAAGTCCACCACGGTCGCATCGCGCGGCAGTGCGATCAGATCGCCCTTGGGCGAAAAGCAGAAGACCTGATCCTGGAACATGTTGAGCTTGGTATGCTCGAGGAATTCTTCGGGGTCGGATGCCTGCTCAAGAATCTCCAGCAATTCACGCAACCAGCGATATTGCTTGGCCTCGGCATCTGGCGGCGCCATATGGCCGTTGCCGCCTTCCTTATACTGCCAATGTGCAGCCACGCCGAGATCGGCCACCGCATGCATTTCCTGGGTACGCACCTGAATTTCGATGCGCTTATTCTCCGGCCCGATCACCGTGGTATGCAGGCTGCGATAGCCATTCTGCTTCGGTGTGGAGATATAATCCTTGAACCGGCCCGGCACCGAAGGCCAGGTGCCATGGATAATACCCAGCGCCTGATAGCAGGCGCCAATATCACGCACCACAATACGGAAGGCCATGATATCGGAGAGCTGCTCGAACGGAATATTTTTGCGCTGCATCTTCTCCCAGATTGAGAAGGGCCGCTTCTCACGCCCCGAAACCCAGGCATCCAGGCCCTGCTCTGCCAGTGTGCGCTTCACCTTGTCAGAGATTCGGTCCACCAAGTTGCCGCCCTCGGTGCGCAATTGCTCCAGGCGCGTGAGGATGGAGGCGCGGGCATCGGTGTTCAACTCGGCGAAGGCCAGGTCTTCCAGCTCCTCCTTCAGTTCCTGCATGCCGATGCGCTCGGCCAGCGGAACGTAGATTTCCATTGTCTCCTTGGCGATACGCTTCCGCTTCTCCGGCGTCTTGATGTAGTTCAGCGTGCGCATGTTGTGCAGCCGGTCGGCGAGCTTCACCAGCAGTACGCGAATATCATTCGACATCGCCAAGAGCAGCTTGCGGAAATTCTCAGCCTGGCGCGTGCGGTCAGATTGCTGCTCGATGCGGGATAGTTTGGTAACGCCATCTACGAGGCGCAGCACATCGCCGCCGAAATTCTTCTCGATCTCGCCTGGCGTGGCGACCGTGTCTTCCAATGTGTCATGCAGCAGGCCGGTGGCGATGGTCTTATCGTCCAGCTTCATGCCAGCCAGGATGCCGGCCACTTCCACCGGATGAGAAAAATACGGATCGCCCGAAGCACGCTTCTGGGCGCCATGCGCCTTCATGGAGAAAACGTAGGCGCGGTTCAGCAGGTCCTCGTTGGCGCTGGGGTCATATGCCAGCACCTTCTCGACCAGTTCAACCTGCCGCAATATGCGAGCGCGCGCCATTCAGTGCCGTTCTCCTGCCATAGGCAACGGTTTCACAACACTATGAATTTTGGGCTAAATTCCAGCCAGGACAAGACCCTGGAACCATTCTAGATCGAAAGGACGAGGATTTCTCCCCGGAGGATCACTCCTCAACGGCCTCTTCGGCTTCCGGCGCTTCGTCGGCAGCTTCGTCTTCCAGGCCCATGCCTTCTGCCATGTCATCCGCCTGCTGCACACCCGACCACTCAGCCGACTCCATCAGGGCGGCCATGTTGTCTTCTTCCGGCTCATCCACCTCAACATGCTTCTGCATGCCACCGATCATGCGCTGGCGCAGGGTCTCGGTATCCACCGTCTCGTCGGCGATTTCGCGCAGGGCCACAACCGGATTCTTGTCGTTGTCGCGATCCACGGTCAGCGGGGCACCAGCTGACACGGCGCGGGCACGCTGGGCGGCGAGCATCACCAGCTCAAACCGGTTGGGAACCTTGAGAACGCAATCTTCGACGGTTACGCGAGCCATGTGGGGAATCCTTCGGCGAATCCGGTAAAGAGGGGTGCATACCGCCTTCCCTGCTGCGGTGCAAGACCTATTTGGTATTTTCCCCTAACCTATTGATCTTCATAGGCTCTGCCGCCTCGATCAGTGCGTCGATACCAAGCCCTGAAACCGGATATCGCCAGGCAGGCGCCACCTCGCGCAACGGCAGCAGCACAAACAGCCTTCCGGCCATGCGAGGATGGGGCAAAACCGCCCGCCCAGGCACCATAATGGGCTGTACCTGACCGGCATAATCGAGCAGATCAAGGTCCAGCGGCCGGGCATCCCAGCGGCCCTGGCGCTGGCGGCCGAAGCCGGCCTCAATGGCGTGCAGGCGGGCCAGCAGGGCATCGGGTTCCAATTCCGTCCGCAAAGCAACCACGCCATTCAGGTAGTCAGGCTGGGCCGCCTCGCCCGCCTGCGGCGGCGGCCAAGCTGGTGAGCGCCACCAGCCAGAGCATGCCACGATAACGCAACCGGCGGCTTCCAGTGCCGCAATACCCGCCTCAAGTGTAGCCTGCAAACTCGTTAGACCTACAGCGGGCAAGTTCGCACCCAGCGCCACAAAAACTAGGTCATTGGAAGGATTTTCGGTCATATAAGGCTTGTATAGACTTTCCGATGATTTATCTAACCCACTGTACCTATTTGATATATCTCAGCGTCATACAAATACGGAGTGACATTCATGAAATTTTATCCGCAAGAGCGCGTCGCCCTTTTCATTGATGGCGCTAACCTTTACTCAGCCGCGCGTAGCCTGGGTTTCGAGATTGATTACCGCCGGCTGCTGGAGCATTTCCGCAAGGAAGCCCATTTGATCCGCGCCTTCTACTACACCGCCTTGGTGGAGGATGCGGATTACTCGCCGCTGCGACCGCTGATCGATTGGCTCGACTATAACGGCTACACCATGGTGACCAAGCCGGCCAAGGAATATACCGACGCCACCGGCCGCCGCCGCTTCAAGAGCAACATGGATATCGAGCTGGCCATCGATATGATGGACCTCGCCCCCCATATCGACCACGCCGTGCTGTTCTCAGGCGATGGCGATTTCCGCCGCCTGGTGGAGGCCGTGCAGCGCCGCGGCGTGCGCGTTTCCGTGGTGGCCACCACCAAGAGCCAGCCGCCGATGGTGGCCGATGAGCTTCGCCGGCAGGCCGACACCTTCGTGGAATTGCAGGAGCTGATGCCCAAGATCATGCGTGAAGGCGCCGCCCGCGAGCATGTGCAGGCGCAGCGCTCCGCCGGGCTGAATGCCACGCTGCGTGTTGGCCCCGGCACAAGCACCCCGGCGGGCGCTTATGAAGATGACGACGAGATCGATACCGCCAATCCGCGCGGCTATAACCGGTAATGTCGCCGGCGCCGGTTCCTGACCGGGATTGCGGGCTCTGTCCGCGTCTGGCGGCCTTCCGCAATGACAACCGCAACGCCTATCCGGCTTTCTTCAACGCGCCAGTGCCTGCCTGGGGCGACGAACAGCCGGTTTTGCTGGTAGTAGGTTTGGCCCCAGGGCTGAAAGGCGCCAACCGCACCGGCCGTCCCTTCACTGGCGACTATGCCGGGGACCTGCTTTACAGCAGCCTGAAGAAGTATGGTTTCAGCGAAGGTGAATTCCGAGCTGATCCCAATGACGGCCTGCAGCTTCGCCGCGCCCGTATCTCCAACGCGGTAAAATGTGTGCCGCCAGAGAACAAGCCGACCCCGGCCGAAACCAAGATTTGCCGCACCAGCTTCCTGGCGCCTGAAATCGTCGCCATGAATGGCCTGAAGGCCATTCTGGCTTTGGGCCAGATCGCCCATATCGCAGTGCTGGATACCCTGAAGGTAAAACGAGCCGCCGCACCCTTCGGGCATAACACCGCCTATGCGATGCCCAATGGCGCCATGCTGTTCTCCAGCTATCATTGCTCGCGCTACAACACCAATACCGGCCGCCTGACCGAAGCGATGTTTCACGCCGTTTTCGATCGGATCGCGGCCCACGTCGGCTAGCCCTAAGCCAGTTTCGGACTTATGCTTTAGCCCAAGAACCGCGATGCGGATGGGGGTTGCATGCTGATTAATTGCGTAGCCTATCAGGACGGCCTCAAGATCGCCGAGCCATCGATCCATCAGATAAGCGATTATGTGACCAAGCCGCATACCTTCATCTGGGTGGCGCTGAAAGATGCCGACAGCACCGAGCTGCAACAAATGAAGGAGGAGTTCGAGCTGCACGAGTTGGCCGTTGAAGATGCGCAGCACGGCCATCAGCGCCCGAAGGTTGAAGAATATGGCGATTCAATTTTCGCCGTTATTCAGCTCATTGAGATTGTAAACAGTGAATTGCATGTGGGCGAAGTCGATGTCTTCGTTGGCAGGAATTATGTACTGTCAATCCGCAACCGCAGCCAGCAGAATTTCCTCGGTGTGCGCGCGCGCTGCGAGCGCGAACAGCACCTACTCAAGCTTGGCTCCGGCTTTGTTTTCTATGCGCTGATTGATGCCATCGTTGACCGCTACTTCCCCATCGTTGACGCACTGGAAACCGAACTTGAGGAGATCGAGGAGAAGATTTTCAACCAGGGTTCAGCGCGCTCGAATATCGAGCGGCTTTACGCCTTGAAGCGCAAAGTGCAGGTATTGAAGCATGCTGTGGCGCCTCTGCTGGATGCCGTGGGCAAGCTGCAGGGTGGTGGCCGCGTGCCCAATGCCTGCAGCGACATGCAGGTCTATTTCCGTGATGTCTACGATCACCTTGGCCGCATCAACTCATCGGTCGATGCCATCCGCGACACCATCGCCACCGCCATGCAGGTGAATCTCTCGATGGTGACTATCGAAGAAGGCGAAGTGAACAAGCGGCTGGCTGCTTGGGCCGGTATCTTCGCCGTGGCCACCGCGCTTGCCGGCATCTGGGGCATGAATTTCGAGGTTATGCCTGAACTGAAATGGGAATACGGCTACCCAGCCGCCTTGCTCGCCATCGCTGGTGCCGCCGGCATCCTGTATTGGCGGTTCCGCAAATCGGGCTGGCTCTAGTCGAGCAAAACCAGGAACCGCTCCAGCGCAGCCAGATCGGCACGCAGCTCGGCGCGGCGGTCGGCCGCTTCCTCATCCTCGCCCCAAAGGCTGGTCTGGTGCAGTTCGTCTAGGAAAGCGGCGCGATAAGCCGCTTCAGCATCCAGCCGCCGCTCCAGCAATGCCAAGGCGATCACGGCTGAACCGCAAACAGTGGTGGCGGTGTGCAAAGCCGTCAGGCGCCAGGCATCGAGGCCATCACAGATACGGCGGAGACGCCCGGGCAATTCCGTGGGTTGCGGCACGGCGATAATGCCCTGCGTCACCTGCATCACAAGATCATAGCGTTCACGGAACCAATCCAGCAGTGGTTGCCATTCCACTTGCTGTTTCGCCACCAGATCCTTCGGTGCCTCGGCACGATAGGCCAATAGATCAGAACCGCCATAGCGGATCACTTCATCAGTCGCCGGTTCACGATTTGGTGCCACCCGATCCAATGCTGTCGCCGCCAAACGCATCAGCGGCATATCCTGCGGCTTGATCAGCTCACCCTGCGCCGCCCATTCAGCAGCAATGGCTTCTGCAAGTGCCAGGGTAGGCAATTTGAACGGCGCCTTGGCTGGCGTTTTCAAAAGCCGGCCATCCAGCAGAACCACAGCCCCCTCCGCCTCCGGTTTCGCGGTGGCGGTCTTATAAAATCGCTTCATCGATCACTCAGCGTTTGAACAGGTTGTTGAGGCTGCGGCCCAAATTCTCCACCGGATTGCTCGACGGCGCCGGGGCCTGTTGCTGTTGTTGGCCCTGGGCTGGGCGGCTCGCAGCCGGCACTGGGCGCCCCTCGGCAATTGCAATCGCCTTGGCGCAGGCCTGCTGGCCGCTTTCGCCTTCAGTGCCTTTGCTCATTAAAGGCGACAGGATAGCCGCCGGCCCCAGCAGAGCAGCACCCGCCAGTGCGCCTACTACGCCCCTGGCCATCGCGCCTGGATCAGGGAAAGCGCTGGGATTAGACAATGTGCCGCCCACCTTGATCGGCACGGCGAGGCTCGCCAAAGCTGCCTCGCGTGAGGATGGCACAATCTTCAGATCAAGTTGCTCGGTGCCGAGATTGATGGCGCCTTCGCCGGCAATAGTGATGCGGCCGGTTTCGACGAAAAGCGGCTTCGGCGTCGCCACGCCATTCTTGATCTCCAAAGCCGTGACCACGCATTCAAGCTTGGTTTTGGCCGTTGCCTGACCCAGACGGCCCAGCACACCCATCATATCAGCGCCAAGAAAATCGAGATACTGGTCGCGCAGCTCGCCCTCGCCCATCTTGATGATGGCCTTGCCGTTCAAACCGGCCATCAGCGCATGCATGCTGCCGCCCTGGCTCGTCAGGTCAACGGTCAGGTCAGTACGAGCACCACGGCTGATCACATCGGAAATCTTCTCGGCCTTAAGGTAATCGCTGATACCGACATTCTTCCCGTCGAGCTTAACGGTAAGGGCCTTGCTCTTACTATTAAGGCCGAATTCACCACCCAGCGTGCCGCCAGAAAGGCCAAGACCGAAGGGCTTCACATTGAGCACGCCGTCCTTAAGAGTCAGCGTGACATTGACATTCTGCGCAGCCACCTTCGGCGCGCGGAACGTATCGGCCTTGAAGCGAAAATCAGCGTCCACTTGATTCAGCGCATCAAGCGGCAGCGGATCATCGCTGAACATGCGCTCGCCAGATTTCTTCGTCGCCACGCCAGCAGTTCCGCCTCCGCCAGCTGCCTTGCCGCCACTCGCGCTGCCATCACCTAGCAGGGGCGTGAGATCAAGTGTCTTCGAGGTAAGGTCGAACTTCACTGCAGGTTTCGCCCCAGCCAGAGCCAATTCACCGCTGCCAGCCAAATCACTGCCGGCAATATCAGCTGCAATGCCGCTCAGGGCATAGCGCTTCGGGCCAGTATCCTTCACCTGCGCCTTGAATTTCACCGGCACAGCCTGCGCCACCTCAGCACCAAACTTGGCCGCAAAAGCCTTGGCATTGGGCGTCATCAGGTCGATATCCAGGGCAATGCCCTTCTGCTGCAGCAATTGCTTAACGACGCCACTCACCGCCACTCGGCCTATATCGTCGCTACCCAGGCTGAGTTTCAGATCGGCAACGCCCGGCTCACCAGCGTCATCGCGCAGAATACCGGCTACATTCAGCGGCCCGTAGCTCGGAGCCTTCTGCTTGGCGAGCGCCGCCAATTTGGCGATATCCGGTGCCTCAGCGGCGAATTTCAGTGCATAGCCTTTGCCTGCCAGGGGCTCGCGGATGCTGCCATCGACGGTGGCCTTCAGGCTGGCTGCCGGAATGGCAAGGTTCAGTTTCACCGGCCAGGGTTTACTCGGGGCTATCAGTTCGGCCAAGCTACCAAAATTGCCATCAGCGGTGATGTCGTTGCCATCCACCTTGGCCACCAGCTTGGCCGCCAATGTGCCGCCCAGCCCGCTCTTGAGTGACAACTCGGTCAGCAGCACATCGTTTGCCGCGCCAGATTGCGCATCGCGATAGGTCAGCTTGATATTCTTCAGCAGCAGATCAGACAGCACTGGTAAATCCATCGCCGCGCCCGAGCTTGCGGCCTGAGGCTGGTCAGCAGCCGGCTTAGCGGCAGGCTTACCGAATTCCCAATTGGCGCGGCCCTGCTTGTCCTTCTCCAGCAGCAAATCAACATCTGCCAGCACCAAGCGATCCACCTTCACCTGCCGGCCTAGCAGCGCGAAGAGATCCAGCTCAGCGGCAAATTCACCCACACTAACCATATCGTTGCGGCTGCCCCAAGGCGCATTGGAAAGTTTCACGCCCTTCACCGTCACGGCAGGCTTGGGGAAAATCGCTAGCTTAAAATCGCCGCCGATATCGAGTTTACGCCCAGTCGCTTCCTCAGCAGCGGCCACGATCTGCGGCTTGAAACGGTTCACATCAATACTCAAGGCCACGGCGATGGCGCCACCGACCAACAACACCAGAGCAAGAGCGATCCATTTCACATAGCGCATGTCGAATCCCCCATCATCTGCCGCACCAAGGGCGGCAAGTCGGCAAACCGCCTGATCACAGCCTGAGCCCCGGCCTGCAGAAGTTCGGCCGGATCATGGTACCCCCAGGCAACGCCTACCGAGCGAGCACCGGCATTACGAGCCATCAATATGTCAAAAGTTGTGTCGCCAACGACCAAAGTCGAGGCTGGCGTAGCTCCGGTTTCCCGCATCGCCCGCAGCACCATATCAGGATCCGGCTTGCCGCGTGCGATATCAGCGGTCTGCAACGTGACAAAGCGATCAACCAGGCCATGCATGGACAATGTGGCATCCAGCCCACGGCGCGCCTTGCCGGTGGCAATGCCAAGCAGGTAACCATCCGCTTCCAGACGATCCAGCACCTCGCGCAAGCCGGGAAAAAGTGGCTCCTCATGATCGGGAAGGTGCCGCATGGCGAAAGCTGCCTCGCGATAGGCGGCCACCACGGCATCGGCATTGGCGGCACCGGCTTCCAGCAACCGGCGCACGGAAACATCTAGCGGCAGACCAACCAGCCGGCGCACATCATCGGCAGCCGGCTCGGGCAGCGCGAAGGCCGCGAAGGCCTGGCGCATCGCCGCAATGATGTGGTGTTGGCTATCCACCAGGGTGCCGTCGCAATCGAACAGCACCAGGCGCGGCGGCGTATACGCTTGGGTCCCGGCAATCATGAAAGCAGAAAAGCATGGCCGGCCCCTGGGCTCAATGTAGAGCTGGTGAATTTTCCGGCATTTCTGGAAATAGAAAGCCCCCCGTTCGGGGGAAAACGGGGGGCTTTCCTTCAGGCGCGGAAACCTTGCCTGGCGTTAGTTGACGCCCTTCTTGGTTTCGGCGGCCTTCTGGTCCTTCTTGGCTTCGGTCTTCTTCAAGTCGTGCTTCTTGGCATCTGCCTTTTTCTCGGCGGCCTTCTTCTCCGTAGCCTTATGCTCGGCCTTCTTTCCTTCCTGCTTCACAATGGGGCCCGCCTGGGGGATCGCCTGCGGCTGGGAAGCGGCCGTAGCGGCAGCGGTAGCCGGCTGATTGGGGTTGGCGGCCTGGGCAAAGGCGCCGGCCGAACCGAGCACAAGACCGCTGCTCACCAGCAGGGCGGTCGCAAGGGTCTTGAAACGGGTGATCATGGGGTAAACTCCTTGGAGTTCGTATCACGCTGGGCCGGGCGGGATCGCCTTAACCGGTGCGCAGGGTCTTTATCGCCCTGGATCATGGCCGCTCTTTGGTGCAAATCGGGTGCGGCCAAGGTATTGTTGCGGCGAAATAAAGGCAGGCTTCCATGGCGTCTCGCAAATCCACACCGGCCTCATCCGGCCTCAGCCACCTCACCCAGCTGGGCCAGTCTGCGGCAGCACCCGCCTCCCCTGGCCAGGCCGTACTTGAAACCGTAGCCAATCCAAAACCCGGGCGGCTTTATGCCATCCGTCTGGTACAGCCTGAATTCACCAGCCTTTGTCCACTCACGGCGCAGCCGGATTTCGCCCATCTGGTGATCGATTATGTGCCAGCCAAGCGCATCGTCGAGAGCAAGTCGCTCAAACTCTTCCTTGCCAGCTTCCGCAACCATGGCGCTTTCCACGAGGATTGCACCGTTTACATTGCCGAACGCTTGGTGACGGCAACCAAGCCGCGCTGGCTGCGTATTGGCGGCTATTGGTATCCGCGCGGCGGCATCCCCATCGATGTATTCTGGCAGACCGGCAAGCCGCCGGCGGGCCTGTGGCTGCCGGACCAGGGCGTGCCATCCTATCGCGGCCGGGGCTGATGCTGAAGCCGCGCGGCTTCTCTCTCATACTGCTGCTTATGCTTGCCGGTTGCAGTGGCATGGAAGACAGCTTGCGTGACCTTAACCGCAACCTCTATCGCGGCATGGGCGGCGCCGAGCGACAAAGTGCGGCCAACCGCATGTCGAGTGGTGGCGGCCCCCTCTCAGCCTGCTTCAACGCTGAAAACGGCATGCTGTATTTGAGCCAGACTGGCCGCTGCGCGCCAGGCTATGTGGATGTGCCGGCCAACCAGGCCGAGCAGCAATTTGCCCGCCGCGAAGCACCCGCCGAAACCGCGCCACCCCAGCAGCGCACCCTACTGCCCCTTCGCGGCGATGTGCCGCAGGTGGCCAGCGCGCCTAGCGGTATTCAGCCTCCCGATGCCCTGCGCCAGGCCGGCCAGGCGCTTTGTTATGACGAAGCCAAACAGCAGATATTTGGTGCTGATTTCTGTCCGCCTGGCAGCCGTTGGATCGACACGCCGGAGGCCGAGGCACTGCAGCGCGCGGCACTGGAACAGGCAGCTTGGTGCTTCTTCTCCGGCCGCCGTCTGTTGTATCGCAGCCGCGCCTGCCGGCCAGGTGATCAGGTGCTGGCGATAGCCGAGGCCGACCGCCTCTGGGCCGAACTACCCGCCGACCGCAAACCGCGTCTACGCCCCACCGGTGGTCAGCCCGCCTTGGCCCCGGTGCCGCAAGTGCAGGCAGCGCCACGCAGCGGTATTGATGCAATACCATTACCCGCACCCAAAAAATAACCAGCTGGCAAAGCGCTAATTCAGCCTTAGCTTTCCTGCAAACTTGAAGCCACCATTCAAGTCTGGTGTCAGCACAACGATTTCCGACATCGCGGTATTCACCCCAGCAAGCGCCTGGATGTTGACCTGATGGGTCACGATCATCAAATTGCTTGGCCCACGAAAGTCGGCCACACGCTGGCGCATGGCTTCAGTTCGCGCAAGGCGCTCCGAAGGATTGTCGAAAAACGAGTTTGCGGGTTCCCAAGGCTGCGTTTTTCCAAAGGCAAGTTCGGCGGTTTCCAGACAACGGCACCATTCACTGCTTAATACGCGCTCCAGAATTATGCCTCGGCGGGCGAATGCAGCACCTACTTCGCGCGCCTCTATGCGCCCTGCTTCGGAAAGATTACGTTGTGTGGCGCAATCACCCAGGCGAAAGCCAGGGGGGTCGCCTATACCAGATTCCGTGCTGGTATGACGCATCACCATAACCTGGCCCCCCTTCTCCAAGAGGCGCCAAAGGTTTGATTCTGCAAAAGCCTGGCCAGAGCCGAGCATCACAAAAACAAGAAACAGGCGGATCAGCATGAGGTACAAGATAGTCCTCCGATCCGCCTGAACCAGGAAATATTTACTGAATCACCCAACCATCCGCCACCACAGTAGGGAAACGATCAGTCAGGGCGGCCAAGCTCGCACGACGCACCATGCTCGCGATCTGAAACCGCCCCGCGGATCGGGTGGTAACGGAGAAAATGCACATAGACCTAGCGAAGCTGCTTTGGGTTTATTGCAAACCATCTTTCTGCAATGCGCGGCGCAGACGGCGCAAGCCAAACCACACCATGCCGGCCACCACCGGAATGGCGATACCGATGGCAATATTCTTGTTCACCGGCACACCAACCGCATGCAGCGCCTCAGCGGCATAGCCCACCAACCCCACGGCATAATAGGTCATCGCCGCAATCGAAAGCCCCTCCACAGTTTCCTGCAAGCGGAGCTGGATTTTCAGCCGCCGGTTCATCGCATCGAGCTGAGCCACATTCTGGCGTTCCAGCGCCACATCCACGCGGGTGCGCAGCAGATTCGCCATGCGGGTAGCGCGTCGCGACAAGCCCTCAATGCGTTCTGCCATGGTCTCGCAGGTGCGCATCGCCGGGCTCAAGCGCCGCTCCATGAATTCACCAAGAGTCGGCAGGCCTTCAATACGCTCTTCACGCAATTCCTCGATTCGACGCGACACCAGGGCGTGATAAGCCCGGGATGCACCAAAGCGGAATGGTGTATCCACCGCCAGCGTTTCCACCTCGGCAGCAGCACCGGCAATCTCGCGTAGCAGGGTCTGATCGCTCTCCTGATGCTCGGCATCCACCATGCGGCTGGCTAGCTTGGCCAAGCCCTGTTCCAGGGCTGTAATGCGTGGCGCCACCTTTTGCGCCAACGGCAAAGCCAGCAAGGCCACCATGCGGTAGCTCTCGATATCCAGCAGGCGCAAAACCAAACGGCCGCGCTGGGCTTCCGTAAGGCCGCGATCCTGGATCAGCAGCTTCACGCAACCTTGGGTGAGCTTGAAATCAGTCCACACATCGGCACGGCCGGATACCGCCCGGGCACCAACCAGTGCATTCTCATCAAACAGCCGTGCCAGAATCGCGCGATCCGGCGCCGGTTCATCCGGGCCCAGGATCACCATGTCGGCCGCTGAGATCAGCTCGCCCGGTAGATCAGCGATCCATGCGTCTAGCGTTGGCGGAATTTCAGGCGCGACATCTGGCAAGGTGCCGGGTGAGCGTGGCAAATAAAGCGAGTAGGTGGTGAATTCGGTACGGCGCTCCTGGATGGCCACACAGCCTGCCACAGTCAGAACCGCATGGCGACCGCTGGCCTCCGTGGCATCAAGACCATGGGCCTTGGCGAGATCGCGCAACGGGTCCGCCGTTCCCATTGGCCCAAGCAAGGCAAAATTCAGCACGCGCGCCGGCGCCGCCAAGGGCACCGGCGGCCGGGCATGCAACTCATCCGCCAGCGTCTGGCGCAGCGGGTGAATACCGGCAGGGGTTGGTCTATCTATTCCAGCCATTCGTCAGCGTCCTCGTCCAGGTCAAAACCCAGAAACTCCCAGGACGCGATCATATGCGGCGGCATCGGCGCGCGCACCTGAAGAATGCTGCCATCGGGATGCTCCAGCCGCAAGGCACGGGCATGCAGGTGCAGCTTGCGGCTGATACTGCCGGTGAGTTGCTTCTCAGGGTCGCCGTATTTGCCGTCTCCGGCGATCGGCGTGCCGATAGCGGCGGCATGGACTCGAAGCTGATGCGTGCGACCCGTGACCGGCGCCATGGCAAGCCAGGCGGCACGGCGGCCAGCATTGGCAATCGTGCGATACAGCGTGATGGCGGATTTGCCGCCTTCAGGATCACCAGCCATGCGCTCGCCCAAAGGGCCAGGCAATTTCGCCAGCGGCATGTCCACTTTGCCCTGGCGCGGTGTGGGCACGCCAGTAACCAAGGCCCAATAAAGCTTATGCGCCTCTCGCTTGCGCAAAGCAGCGGTGAGCTTGGCGGCGGCCGGCGCAGTGCGGGCCAGCACCAATACCCCGGAGGTATCCTTGTCCAGCCTATGCACCAAGCGGGGTCGCTCTGTGCTGCCAAAGCGCAGATAATCCAGTAGGCCATCCAGATGCTCGGTCAGGCCGGTGCCACCTTGCGTGGCAAGACCGGCCGGCTTGTTGAGCACGATGACAGCATCATCCTTATGCAGCACAGCCGCCTGCAATTCGGCAATACGATCAGGGTCGATCTTCATCACCAGTGGAGCCGGCTTGGCATCAGCCGCAGGCGGATCGCCCAGGGGCGGGATACGCAGGTTCTGGCCGGCCACGAGCCGCAAGGCGGCCTTGGCCCGCGCACCATCCACACGCACTTGGCCAGTGCGCAGCAGCTTCTCCAGCTTGCCATGCCCAACCCAGGGGTAATGCCGCTTGAACCAGCGGTCCAAACGCATGTCTGCCTCGTCGTCGGCGACAACGCGGGTGACAATCTGATTCATAATGAGACTTTCTTCAGCGCCAGACGCGGCGCGTGGTATCCACCGGTGCAGCGGGTTCGTTGGGCTTGGCTACAGGCATTTCCTTTTGCAGACGACGTTTCTCCGCCTGCTCCTGCAACCACTCGATGCGGCGCTGCTCGTGGCCTTCGATCGATTGCACTTCGAGTTCGCATTCCTGGCCGGCCTGGAAAAGGATTTGCTTGTTCAGATTGGTGAAGCGCGACAGCTTCTCGATGAAGCATTCCTCGCGCGACGGGATCACCCCAGGCTGATAGAACGGCTTCTCGTCGTCCTTGACGATGGACACGCCGATATAGCCCGACAGACCGGCGAAGAGCAATATGCCGCCCACCACCATTAGCAGGCGGATGACGGGCGAATTCTTGTCCTGAACGATGTTGGCAAGCTGAGCCATGGCCTGACTCTATTCTCCCTAGTCTTACCAATTAGTTAGGGAGAATTTACACTGATTACTAGCCCATGGAAGTAACCACTCAGTTTTCGCCTTCCGTCTGCCGCTTAGCACGCAGTTTTTGCCAGTATTCCAAGCGTTTCAGCACATCGCGCTCAAAACCACGCTCAACCGGACGATAGAAGGTCTGCCGCACCATTCCATCAGGGAAATAGTTCTGGCCGGAGAAACCGTCGGCAGCATCGTGGTCATAGGCATAGCCGGTGCCATAGCCGAGCATCTTCATCACCTTGGTCGGCGCGTTCAGGATATGCATCGGTGGCATCAGCGAACCATGCTCCTTGGCCGCCCGTTTGGCTTCCTTCTCGGCGATATAGACCGCATTGGATTTCGGCGCCGTGGCAAGATACACCACGGTCTGGACTAATCCGATCTCGCCCTCCGGGCTGCCGAGAAAGTCGTACAAATCCTTGGCTGCCAGCGCCTGCACCAGAGCATTGGGATCGGCCATACCGATATCTTCGGCCGCAAAGCGCGCCAGACGCCGCAGGATATAGAGCGGGTCTTCGCCGCCCGCCAGCATGCGTGCCATCCAATAGAGCGCGGCATCACAATCCGAGCCACGCAACGACTTATGCAGGGCGCTGATGAGATTGTAATGCTCATCCTGGCTCTTGTCGTAAAGCGGCGCGCGGCGCTGCAGCAGGATAGCCAGCCGCGCCGGATCGAGTACGCCATCGGTGGCGAGTTCAAAAATCTGCTCGGCCATGTTTAGCAGATAACGGCCATCGCCATCGGCCATAGCGCGCAAAGCAGCCCGCGCCTCAGGTGTTAGCGGCAAAGGCTTCTGCGTCACGCTTTCTCCGCGCGTCAGCAATGCCTCCAATGCCGCATCATCCAGACGATGCAGCACCAATACGCTGGCACGAGAAAGCAAAGCGCCATTCAATGCGAAGCTGGGATTCTCGGTAGTCGCACCTACCAGCACCACCGTGCCGTCTTCCACGAAGGGCAGGAAGCCATCCTGCTGGGCCCGGTTGAAGCGATGGATTTCATCCACGAACAAAAGCGTGCGCTGGCCGTGTTCGCGCCGCGCCTTGGCGGCATCAAACACCTTGCGCAAATCAGCAACACCAGAAAAAACTGCCGAGAGCGGCGCGAAGAACAAGCCCGTGGCTTCCGCCAGCAATCGCGCGATAGAGGTCTTACCTGTGCCGGGCGGTCCCCAGAGGATCAGGCTGGAGAGGCGCTTGGCTGCCACCATGCGGGCTAATGGCCCCTCACCTGTCAACAGATGATCCTGGCCGATCACCTCGGCAAGAGTTTGCGGCCGCAACCGATCCGCCAGCGGCCCCGGGGCTTCCAATCCGGCTTGCTGGAAAAGATTGTTCAAGGCCTCACGCCCGCACTTGCAGTTGGAGCAACTGGTCGCCGCGCTTCAAAACCAGCAACCACTGCTGGGCATTGCTGCGCATGGCCTTCTGCAGGTCTGAAACCTCGCGGATATCGCTGCCATTCACCTTCACCACCAGATCACCCGGGCGCAGCCGGATGCGGTTGGCCGGGGAGCCTGGGGCAAGATTCAGCACCATCACGCCACTAGCCAAAGCATCGAAACCGATCTCCTCGGCAAAGGCTGGCGAAAGATTGGCCACGGTGGCGCCGGCGAACGGATGGTTGCCGGAAAGCTGCGTGATCTCGCGCGGCGGGGTTTCCGGCGCTTCTGCCAGGGGAATAGTGAGGGTGCGCGGTCTGCCTTGCCGCAGTACTTCCAGCGACGCGGTTTCGCCCAGCTTGCGCGTAGCGATACGGAATTTCAGGGCACGCGGGTCGTTTACCTCACGACCATCCACCCTCACGATCACATCGCCTGTGCGCAGGCCGGCGCGCTCGGCTGGGCCGCCGGGGAATATCTGCCCCACCAGCACACCATAGGGCCGCTCCATGCCGAGGCCCTGGGCCACTTCAGATGTGACTGTGCCGCCGCCCGCGCCAAACCATGGCCGCCGGATGCCTTTGCCAGATAGCGCGCTGGTGACCGTGGCCGCGACCAGATTGGAGGGAATGGCAAATCCGATGCCGACACTGCCGCCTGACTTGGAGAAGATCGCCGTGTTGATACCGGCGAGCCGGCCATCCATGGTGACGAGCGCACCACCGGAATTTCCCGGGTTGATCGCCGCATCAGTTTGGATGAAAGATTGTGCATCGGCATCACCTACATCGGTACGCCCCAGTGCCGAAACAATGCCTTGCGTCACGGTCTGGCCCACGCCGAAGGGATTACCGATCGCCAGCACCAACTCTCCCACCTGAAGATCGTCGGAATCGCGGAACTCAAGTGCCGGCAGCACTTCGCCCTTGGGATCGATGCGCAGGATAGCCAGGTCTGTCTTGGGATCGGCGGCAATCACCTTGGCTTCAAATTCACGCCGGTCAGCCAGAGCAACCACGATCTCGGTGGCACCATCGATAACTTGATTGTTGGTGACGATCACGCCATCGGCTTCCACGATGACGCCGGAACCAAGCGACTGCGCCACCCGCTCGCGCGGAATACCAAACATCTGCTGGTCACCAAAGAAGCGGCGGAAGATTGGATCATCGAGCAAGGGCGAGCGCTGCACCACACGTTCGACTTTGCGGGTATAGACGTTGACCACGGCGGGTGCCGCCTGGCGTACCAGTGGGGCAAAGGTGAGTTGCACCTCGGCCCGGCTCTGAGGCACGCGCTGCACTGGCGTCTGTGTCTGAGCCTGGGCGACGCCGAAGCTGAGAAGAGCCGCCGCCAGGGCGACCAGGACGAAGCGAAGGAAGGGGGTGCGAATTGTCATGGCATTACATAAGGAGCCCGCGTGCCGGATTTCAAGCACGAGAACTATACCCGAACGAAATACTGGCCTGACACGAAAAAAGCCGGCGGGGCTTGTGCCCCGCCGGCTTCAACCGGATTAGAAATACTACGGGCCGCTTAGGCGGCTTCGGCTTCTTCAGCCACCTGCACCGGACCCGAATCCTGGCCCTTGGCGGCCGGATCGCGATCAACCAGCTCGATCACGGCCATCGGGGCGGCATCGCCATAGCGGAAGCCGGCCTTGAGCACGCGGGTGTAGCCACCGGCACGCGAGGCGTAGCGCTGGCCAAGGGTGGAGAACAGCTTGTCAACCGCCGACTTCTCGGGGATGAAGGCCAGCACCTGGCGGCGGGCATGCAGGTCGCCGCGCTTGCCCAGCGTGATCAGCTTCTCCACCAGCGGCTTCAGCTCCTTGGCCTTGGGCAACGTGGTGGTGATCTGCTCATGCTTGATCAGCGCAGCAGCCATGTTGCCGAACATGGCGCGGCGATGGGAGCTGGACTTGTTCAGTTTGCGGCCGGCATTACGATGGCGCATGGGAAACTCTCCTTAAGGTCTTTCAGACGGCCCGGATCAATATTGATCCTGATACTTCTTGGCCATCTCCTCGATATTCTCGGGCGGCCAATTCGGAACATGCATGCCGAGATGGAGCCCCATCTGCGACAGTACTTCCTTGATCTCGTTCAGCGACTTGCGGCCGAAGTTCGGAGTGCGGAGCATTTCCGCCTCGGTCTTCTGGATCAGGTCGCCGATATAGACGATGTTGTCGTTCTTCAAGCAATTCGCCGAACGCACCGACAATTCGAGCTCATCCACGCGACGCAGCAGGTTCGGATTGAACTCCGGCTCGGCAATCGCCTTCTCGCGGATCTCGTTCTTCGGCTCTTCGAAGTTGATGAAGAGCTGCAGCTGGTCCTGCAGGATGCGGGCGGCGAAAGCCACCGCGTCTTCCGGCTTCACCGAACCGTTGGTCTCGATCTGCATGGTCAGCTTGTCGTAGTCGAGAATCTGGCCCTCGCGGGTATTCTCAACCTTGTAGGAGACCTTGCGGACCGGGCTATAGAGCGCGTCCACCGGGATCAGGCCGATTGGCGCATCTTCCGGGCGGTTGGCAGAGGCTGGCACATAACCCTTGCCGGTCTCGACAGTCAGTTCCATGCGGATGCTGGCGCCGTTATCCAGCGTCATCAGCACATGGTCCGGGTCCATCACTTCGATGTCATGGCCAGTCTCAATCATCTTGGCGGTGACTTCGCAGGGCCCCTTGGCATTGAGGTACATGCGCTTCGGGCCTTCGCCGTGCATGCGCAAAGCCATCGACTTGATGTTCAGCACGATGTCGGTCACGTCCTCGCGGACGCCCGGGATCGACGAGAACTCATGCAACACGCCATCGATCTTGATCGACGTGACGGCAGCACCCTGCAGCGACGACAGCAGCACGCGGCGCAGCGCATTGCCCAGAGTCAGGCCAAAGCCACGCTCCAGCGGCTCAGCGACGATCGTCGCGGTGCGGCCCGGCACGGCGCCCGGCTCGATCACCAACTTGTTCGGCTTGATCAGATCGGTCCAATTCTTCTGGATCACCTGCGACCTCGTTCAGTTGCCGCATCGCACAAGAGCCCGAGCTGTAGCCCGGTGCCCGGCAACGCGGCCGGAATAGAAATCCGGCACCGGCTTAAGGCCGGCGCCGGAGGGGATCAGATGCGGCGGCGCTTCGGCGGACGGCAGCCGTTATGCGGGATCGGCGTCACGTCGCGGATGCTGGTGATGGTGAAACCCACCGCCTGCAGCGCGCGCAGCGCGGATTCGCGACCAGCGCCCGGACCCTTCACCTCAACCTCGAGGGTGCGCACGCCATGCTCGGCGGCGCGGCGGCCGGCAACATCAGCAGCGACCTGGGCGGCGTAGGGCGTCGACTTACGCGAACCCTTGAAACCCTGGCTGCCCGACGACGACCAGGCAATGGTATTGCCCTGCGCATCGGTGATGGTGATCATCGTGTTATTGAAAGAAGCATTCACATGCGCGACAGCAGACGTGATGTTCTTTTTTTCCTTGCGCCGGGGGCGCGCGGCCTTGTCCTTGACCATGGCAATCCTACAGTCCTTACATCAATCGTTGCGGCGTTGCCGCCAGGAATTCCTTAGCGCGGCGCCTTCTTCTTGCCAGCGATCGCAACGGCCTTGCCCTTGCGGGTACGGGCGTTGGTATGGGTACGCTGGCCGCGGACCGGCAGGCCCTTGCGGTGGCGCAGGCCACGGTAGCAGCCCAGATCCATCAGACGCTTGATGTCCATGGCGATCTGACGACGCAGATCACCTTCCACCTTGTAGTCGCGGTCGATGGTCTCGCGGATCTGCAACACTTCCGCATCAGTCAGCTGATTGACCCGGCGCTCTGCCGGAATGCCAACCTTTTCACACAGCTCTTTCGCCTTCACCCGGCCAATGCCGTAGATGTAGGTCAGAGCAATCTCGACCCGCTTATTGGTCGGGATGTTCACGCCTGCGATACGCGCCACGCCTTCTCTCCTCGCGTCAGCGACTCACATTGTGAGTCGGTCATATTGGGCGACCGGGTAGCCAACAGAAAAACTCAACGTAAACAATCATTTACGCCGAGCTGGCCACCTAGTTGTCTTATCGCACCCGCTGCCCAAGGGGCGCGATTATAGAAACTCTCCGTAACTAGTCAACTCGAAAAGGCTTTTTCGCCTCAGATCGACTTCAGAACTCCTTCGATCTGCTTCGTCACCTCATCGATATCCGCCATGCCGTCAACTTTACGGAGAATGCCCCGCCCCTCGTAATACGGGAGAAGTGGTGCAGTCTGTTCGTGGTAGGCCTTGAGCCGTGGAACCACGGTCTCCGCCTTGTCGTCGGCACGACGGGTGAACTCGGTCGACCCGCAGCGGTCGCAAGTGCCCTGCTGCTTGGTCAGCTGAAACGTGTCGTGGTAACCGGCGCCGCACTTGGCGCAGGTGAAGCGGCCGGTGATGCGATCCACCAGCACGCTGTCATTCACTTTCATCTCGATCACGGCATCCAGGCGCAGCTTGCGCTCAGACAGCATCTTGTCCAGCGCCTCGGCCTGCTTGGTCGTACGCGGGAAGCCATCCAGGATGAAGCCCTTGCGGCAATCCGGCTGATCAATGCGCTCGGCGATGATCCCAACCACGATGTCGTCGGAAACCAGGCCGCCCTGGTCCATGATCGCCTTGGCCTTGAGGCCAATGGCCGTACCCGCCTTCACAGCGGCGCGCAGCATGTCGCCGGTGGAGAGCTGCACGAGGCCGTGGCTCTGGGTCAGACGCTGGGCCTGGGTGCCTTTGCCGGCACCCGGCGGACCGAGCAGGATAAGCCTCATTTGCGTGCCCCTCTCAGCTTGGCCTTCTTGATGAGGCCCTCGTACTGATGCGCCAACAGATGTGACTGGACCTGCGCCACGGTATCCATGGTGACACTGACCACGATCAGCAGCGATGTGCCGCCAAAGTAGAAAGGCACCGAGAAGCGCGAGATCAGGATTTCCGGCAACAGGCAGACCGCGGCGATATAGGCAGCACCAGCCACCGTGAGGCGGGTGAGCACATAATCGAAATACTCGGCGGTGCGCTGGCCCGGGCGGATACCCGGCACAAAGCCGCCATTCTTCTTCAGATTATCGGCGGTCTCGGTCGGGTTGAACACGACGGCCGTATAGAAGAAGCAGAAGAACACGATCAAAGCCACATACATCAGCATATAGAGCGGCTGGCCATGGCCCAGCAGGGCCGTGACTGTGGTGAGCCATTCCGGGCCACCGCCGCCAGCGCTGAACTGCGCAATGGTCATCGGCATCAGCAGCAGCGAGGAAGCGAAGATCGGCGGAATCACGCCAGCCGAATTCAGCTTCATCGGCAGATGCGAACTTTCGCCACCGAACATGCGGGCGCCAACCTGGCGCTTGGGATATTGGATAAGGATGCGGCGCTGGGCGCGCTCCATGAACACGATGCCGGCGATCACAGCGGTGGCGCCCACGAATACCACCACGATCACCGCCATGGACAAGGCACCAGTGCGGCCCAGTTCCAGAGTGGCGGCGAGCGCACGCGGCAGCTCTGCGATAATGCCGGCGAAGATGATCAGCGAAATACCGTTGCCAACGCCGCGCTGGGTGATCTGCTCTCCCAGCCACATCAGAAACATCGTGCCGCCAGTGAGCGTGACCACGGTGACCAGGCGGAAGAACAGGCCTGGTTCGATCACGGCACCACCGCGGCCGCCGGTCATGCCCTCAAGGCCAATGGCGATGCCATAGGCCTGCACAACGGCCAGGAGCACGGTGCCATAGCGGGTGTATTGATTGATGCGCTTGCGGCCGGCTTCGCCTTCCTTCTTCATCGCTTCGAAAGAAGGGATCACGGTGGTCAACAGCTGCATGATAATCGATGCCGAGATATACGGCATGATGTTTAGCGCGAAGATGGTCATGCGCTCGAGCGCGCCACCCGCGAAAACATTGAACAGGCCGAGAATACCGCCGGACTGCTGCTTGAAGATGTCGGAAAGCACCGTCGGGTCGATGCCCGGCAGCGGGATATAGGTACCCAGTCGATAAACGATAAGCGCGCCAAGCGTAAACCAAATACGCTTCTTCAGTTCGGTTGCCTTGGCAAAGGCACCGAAATTCAGGCTGGCTGCCATACGTTCTGCCGCCGACGCCATCTTAACTCCTTAGTCCAAAGCCTGGGGGAACCGAAAAACCAGATGGCGCGGACCAAAGCCCGCGCCAAGAGGCCTAATTACTTCTTCTTCTTGGCGGCCTTCGAGGCCTTCACAGCCTCGGAGCGCACCAGCGCCTTAGCCTTGCGGGTCTCGATGATGGTGACCGAACCGCCGGCCTTCTCCACCGCTTCGCGCGCCGTAGCCGAAACGCCACTCACCGAAATCGCGATCTTGGCCTTCAACTCACCCGTGGCGAGCAGACGCACGCCATCAGCAGCCTTGCCCGAGATCAGGCCGGCCGCCTTCAGCGCTGCGGCATCCACCGGCTTCTTAGCATCCAGCTTGCCGGCTTCGATCGCAGCCTGCAGGCGGCCGATGTTCACCACATCGAAATCCTGCGGATTCAGCGGGTTGAAGCCGCGCTTCGGCAGGCGGCGATGGATCGGGGTCTGACCGCCTTCGAAGCCCATGATCGACACGCCGGTGCGTGCCTTCTGGCCCTTGACGCCACGGCCTGAGGTCTTGCCCTTGCCGGAGCCGATACCACGACCAACACGCATGCGATCCTTGCGGGCGCCCGGGTTGTCGGCAATCTGATTGAGACGCATGTTCCTAATCCCTCTCTAGGGGTATCTTACTTCTCGACCTGCACCAGGTGCTGCACCTTGGCGATCATGCCGCGCACCGCCGGAGTATCTTCCAGCTCGCGGGTATGGTGCAGGTGACGCAGGCCCAGGCCCTTGATGGTCTGCTGCTGGTCTTCCGTACGCTTGTTGGCGGAGCGGATCCAGGTGACCTTCACTGTCTTGTTCGCCATGACGGCTTACTCCTCGGTCTCGGCGCGGCGGCCCAGAATGTCGGCCACCTTCTTGCCACGCTTGTTGGCAATCTGCCGTGGCGCATTCAGGGCCTGCAGCGCAGCAAACGTCGCCTTGACCATGTTATGCGGGTTGGAGCTGCCGATGGACTTGGTCACCACGTCTGCCACGCCCAGCGTTTCGAACACAGCGCGCATCGGGCCGCCAGCGATGATGCCGGTACCGGCCGGAGCAGCACGCAGCACAACCTTGCCCGCACCATGACGGGCTTCGATGTCGTGATGCAGCGTGCGACCTTCGCGCAGAGTAACGCGGATCATGTTGCGCTTGGCATGCTCGGTGGCCTTGCGGATGGCTTCCGGCACTTCACGCGCCTTACCCGAACCATAGCCCACACGGCCCTTCTGATCGCCCACGACCACCAGAGCCGCAAAACCAAAACGCTTACCGCCCTTAACCACCTTGGCGACGCGGTTGATGGAGACCAGCTTGTCGACGAACTCGCTGTCGCCGCGCTCGCCGCGCTCGCGGTCACCGCCGCGCTCGCCCCGCTCCCGTTGATTACCAGCCATTTGCCAAAACCTTTCTTAGAAGTTCAAACCGCCTTCGCGGGCCGCCTCGGCGAGCGCCTTCACGCGCCCATGGTACAGGTACGCGCCGCGGTCGAAGATCACATCGTTGACACCGGCGGCCTTGGCGCGCTCGGCGATCAGCTTGCCTACCTCGGTGGCGGCCAGCTTGTTGCTGCCCGACTTGAGCGAGCCACGCAGGCCGGTTTCCAAGGAAGAAGCCGAGGCCAACGTCACACCCTTGGTGTCGTCGATGATCTGGGCATAGATGAAACGCGAGGAGCGATGCACGCTGAGACGCGGGCGGCCATGGGCCGCCTCCACGATACGGGTGCGGTTGCGATCCTTGCGGCGCGCGTTGAGCGCATTGAGGCGAGTGAGTTTGCTCATGACGGCATTCCTTACTTCTTCTTGCCTTCCTTGCGCAGGACAGTTTCGTCGGAATACTTGATGCCCTTGCCCTTATAGGGTTCAGGCGGCTTGATGGCGCGGATTTCCGCAGCCACCTGGCCGACGAGCTGCCGGTCCGCGCCCGAGATCTTGATCGAAGTGGGCTTTTCCACCTTGATCTCGATGCCCGCCGGAATCGGATAATTCACATCATGGCTAAAGCCCATGTTGAGCTGCAGGGTCTTGCCCTGCAACGCCGCACGAAGACCGACGCCGTTGATGTCGAGGTCACGGGTGTAGCCGTCCTTGACGCCCTTCACCAGGTTGCTCACCAGGGTGCGCTGCATGCCCCACATCGAGCGACCACGGCGATTGGCCTGGCGCGGCTTGACGATAACCTTGCCGTCAGTCAGTTCGACCGACAGATCGTCCACGATGGTGAGCTTGAGCTCGCCCTTCGGGCCCTTTGCCGTGAGGGTCTGGCCAGCGAGCTGGACCTGGACGCCCTGGGGCACTGGAACCGGATGTTTGCCGATACGCGACATGTCCCTACTCCTTAGAACACGCGGCAGAGGACTTCGCCGCCAACATTGGCGGAACGAGCCTCAATATCCGACATGACGCCACGCGGGGTCGACAGGATCGAGATGCCGAGACCACCACGCACCTTCGGCAACTCTTCGATGCCGGAGTAGACGCGACGACCAGGCTTGGAGATACGGTTGATCGCCTTGATCACCGGCTCGCCCTCGTAATACTTCAGCTCGATGCGCAGATTGCGCTTGTTACCATCCTCGAGCAGCGAATAGCCGCGGATGTAACCTTCCTTCTTCAGGACTTCGAGCACGTTGGCCCGCAGCTTGGAGGCCGGCGAGTCAATGCTCGCCTTGCCAGCCTGCTGGCCGTTGCGGATGCGGGCGAGCAGATCGCCCAACGGATCGGAAAGAGCCATGGTTCTATGCCCTCCTTACCAGCTCGACTTCACCATGCCGGGGATCTGGCCATTGGAGGCCAGCTCACGCAGCATGTTGCGCGACAATTTAAGCTTGCGGTAGAAGGCACGCGGACGGCCAGTCAACTCGCAGCGGTTACGAACACGGATCTTCGCGGAGTTACGCGGCATCTCGGCCAGCTTCAGGGCGGCCTCGAAACGCTCTTCCGGTTGAGCCTGCTTGTTCTGAACGGCAGCCTTCAGGCGCGCACGCTTGGCAGCGTAGCGTGCCGCCAGCTTGCGGCGGTGCTCGTTCTTTTCGACGGAACTCTTCTTCGCCATCTCAGCGATCCTTTCCGGCTCAGCTCTGGAACGGCATGCGGAAACCGGCCAGGAGGGCCTTGGCCTCCTCATCCGTCTTCGCCGACGTGCAGATGATGATGTCCATGCCGCGCACGGCATCGACCTTGTCGTAATCGATCTCGGGGAAAATGATCTGTTCCTTGAGACCCAGCGCGTAGTTGCCACGACCGTCGAAGCTCTTGCCATTAACGCCGCGGAAGTCGCGGACGCGCGGCAGGGCAATGTTGATCAGGCGGTCGAGAAACTCGTACATGTGGTCGCGGCGCAGCGTCACCTTGCAGCCCACGGCCTGGCCTTCACGAAGCTTGAAGTTCGCGATCGCCTTGCGGGCCTTGGTCAGGATCGGCTTCTGGCCGGTGATTGCGGCCAGTTCAGCAGCAGCAAGCTGCACCTTCTTGGAGTCAGCGGCGGCTTCGCCCACGCCCATGTTCACCACGATCTTTTCGATCTTCGGAACTTCCATGGGGTTGGTGTAGCCGAACTTCTCGATGAGCTGCTTGCGCACCTCATTCTGATAGAAATCTTGCAAACGGGTAGCGGCCATTTTCGCCTCCCTTACCGGTCGATGACTTCGCCGGAGCGCTTAGCAACGCGCACCTTGCGACCGTCATCCAGGAACTTGTAACCCACGCGGGTCGGCTTGCCGTCCTTCGGATCCTGATGCATCAGGTTCGAAAGATCGATCGAAGCTTCACGCTGCTCAATGCCGCCGGCCGCGGTGCGGCTCGGCTTCACATGATGGGTCGCCTTGTTGGCGCCAGCCACGATGGCGCGCTTGGCGGCGCGATCAACGCTCAGCACTTCGCCCTTCACGCCCTTCGAGCGGCCCGTGGTGACGACAACCTTGTCGCCCTTCTTGATCTTCAGCTTGTCGGCCATGGCTTATAGCACCTCCGGCGCGAGCGAGATGATCTTCATGTGGCTCTTGGCGCGCAGTTCGCGAGTCACCGGCCCGAAGATACGGGTGCCGATCGGCTCGTTCTGCTTGTTAATGAGCACGGCGGCGTTCCGGTCGAAGCGGATGGCACTGCCATCGGCACGACGGATTTCCTTGGCGGTGCGAACGATGACGGCACGATGCACATCACCCTTCTTCACGCGACCGCGCGGAATAGCGTCCTTCACGGACACAACAATGACATCACCGACTTGGGCATATTTGCGCTTAGAGCCGCCCAGCACCTTGATGCACTGGACTCGGCGCGCGCCCGAATTATCGGCGACGTCGAGATTGGTTTCCACCTGGATCATGGGACCTGTACCTCGCTTCTACTATGACGACCGTCAGGCCTGGTGCTCGACGACGATCCACCGCTTCAACTTGGAAAGCGGACGGGTCTCTTCGATCCACACCACATCGCCCACCTTGTGGGCGTTGTTCTCATCATGCGCATGGTAGCGCTTCGAGCGACGGATGAATTTCTTATACATGGGGTCCATGATGCGACGCTCGACCTTGACCACGATGGTCTTTTCGCCCTTGTCGCTCACGACGACGCCCTGCAATACGCGCTTCGGCATCTGTTCGTCTCCTTAAGCCCGGGCCGCGGCAGCAGTCTGCTTATCCAGCAGACCCCGCACCCGGGCGATATCGCGGCGCACCTGACGAACGCGCGCGGTGTTCTCGAGCTGGCCCGTTGCCTTCTGGAAGCGCAGATTGAACTGCTCCTTCTTCAGGTCGGTAAGCTTGGCCACCAACTCATCCTTGGTCTTGCCAACCAGTTCGCTGGTCTTCATGGCATTAAGCTCCTTCACCGATACGGGTGACGATGCGGGTCTTGATCGGCAGCTTGGCGGCGCCGAGCAGGAAAGCTTCCTTCGCCAGCGCACCCGGAATGCCGTCGAGCTCGAACATAATCCGGCCCGGCTTCACGCGGCACACCCAGAATTCCGGCGCGCCCTTGCCCGAGCCCATACGCACTTCGGCAGGCTTGGAAGACACCGGCACATCCGGGAACACGCGGATCCACATACGCCCCTGGCGCTTGATGTGGCGGGTGATCGCACGGCGCGCGGCTTCGATCTGACGCGCAGTGATGCGCGCCGGCTCCACGGCCTTGAGGCCATAGGCGCCGAAATTCAGATCGGTGCCGCCCTTGGCGACGCCCTTGATGCGGCCCTTGAAGGCCTTACGGAACTTAGTACGCTTTGGTTGCATCATGACTGCTTACTCCGGTCTCAGCCCTGGCGGCCGCTGGTCGGCTCGGCCATGCGCTTGTCCTGGGCCATCGGGTCATGGGCCATGATCTCGCCCTTGAACACCCAGACCTTAACACCGCAAGTGCCATAAGCCGTCTTCGCCGTGCCGCGGGCGAAATCGACATCCGCGCGCAGAGTATGCAAGGGCACACGGCCTTCGCGATACCACTCAATACGCGCGATCTCAGCGCCGCCGAGACGGCCGCTGCAATTGATACGAATGCCGCCGGCGCCCAAACGCATGGCCGACTGCACGGCGCGCTTCATGGCGCGGCGGAAGGCAACGCGGCGCTCCAGCTGCTGGGCGATATTCTCGGCCACCAGGCGGGCATCCAATTCCGGCTTGCGGATCTCAACGATGTTGAGATGCACTTCCGACTTGGTCATCTTGGCCAGCTCGGAGCGCAGCTTCTCGATATCGGCACCCTTCTTGCCGATCACCACGCCCGGACGCGCCGAGTGGATGGTGATGCGGGCCTTCTTCGCCGGGCGCTCGATCACGATGCGCGCAACGCCGGCCTGGGCCAGGCGCTGCTCAAGATACTTGCGGATCTTGAGGTCTTCGTGCAGCAGCGTGGAGTATTCCTTGTCGCTGGCATACCAGCGGGAATCCCAGGTGCGGTTGATCCCGAGGCGGAGACCGATCGGATTGACTTTCTGACCCATTACGCTTGCTCCTCGGCCTTGGCTTTGCCGGCCTTCTTGCCCTTGGCGGCCTTCTCTTCTTCGCTGCGCTCGCGCACGACGATGGTGAGATGGCTGAACGGCTTCTCGATCCGGGTGCCGCGGCCGCGGGCGCGCGCATGGAAGCGGCGCATCACCAGGCCCTTGCCGACGCTGGCTTCCGACACGACCAGACGATCAACGTCGAGCTGATGGTTGTTTTCAGCATTGGCGATGGCCGACTGCAGCACCTTCTTCACGTCTTCCGCGATGCGGCGCTTGGAGAAGGTCAGCTCCGACAGGGCGGTCTCAACCCGCTTGCCGCGGATCAGACCGGCCACGATGCCGAGCTTGCGCGGGCTGACACGGATGTTGCGTCCGATCGCCATGGCCTCGTTCTCGCCGAGGCGGGATTCGCGTGCCTGCTTGCTCATGGTTACTTCTTCGCCTTCTTATCGGCGGTATGGCCAGGGAAGTTGCGGGTCGGGGCGAACTCACCCAGCTTATGACCCACCATTTCCTCAGTCACATTCACCGGGATGAACTTTTGACCGTTATGAACGCCAAAAGTCAGACCAACGAACTGCGGCATAACCGTCGAACGCCGCGACCAGGTCTTGATGACCTCTTTGCGACCCGACGTACGCGAAGTGTCGGCTTTCTTCAGCAGATACCCGTCTACGAACGGGCCTTTCCAAACAGAACGTGCCACGACAGCCTCCTAAGCCGATCAGCTATGAGCGCCCGGCGGACGCCGGCGCAAAATCATCTTCTGCGTACGCTTATTCGTGCGCGTACGCTTGCCCTTGGTCGGCTTGCCCCACGGGGTCACCGGATGGCGACCGCCAGAGGTACGACCCTCACCACCACCATGCGGGTGATCGATCGGGTTCATCGACACGCCGCGGACAGTCGGGCGAACGCCCATCCACCGCTTGCGGCCGGCCTTGCCGAGATTCTGGTTCTGGTTATCCGGGTTGGACACCGCACCGATGGTCGCCATGCATTCGGCGCGCACCAGGCGCTGCTCACCCGACGGCATACGCAGCAGGGCCATGCCCTGATCCTTGCCGACCAGCTGCACATAGGCGCCGGCGGAACGGGCCATCTGGCCACCCTTGCCGGGCTTCAGCTCGACATTGTGGATGATGGTGCCCACCGGGATGGACTTCATCGGCATGGCATTGCCAGGCTTGATGTCGGCCTTCTCGCCGGCGATCACACGATCACCCACCTTCAGACGCTGCGGCGCCAGAATGTAGGCCACGTCGCCATCATCATACTTCAGCAGCGCGATGAAGGCAGTGCGGTTCGGATCATATTCGATCCGATCCACAGTGGCGCTCACTTCGAACTTGCGGCGCTTGAAGTCCACCATGCGGTAGCGGCGCTTGTGGCCGCCGCCGATATGGCGGGTGGTGATCTTGCCGGAATTGTTGCGGCCGCCGCTCTTCTTCAGGCCCTCGGTCAGTTCCTTTACCGGGCGGCCCTTGTAGAGCTGCGAGCGGTCAATAAGAACCAGACCGCGCGTAGATGGCGTGACCGGCTTAAAGTTCTTCAAAGCCATGGCTTCAGATCCCCGTCGTCACGTCGATCCGCTGGCCTTCGGCGAGGGTAACCATCGCCTTCTTGTAGTCCGAGCGCTGGCCCGGACGGCCACGGAACAACTTGGTCTTGCCCTTCACCCGCAGGGTGTTGACGGCCTTGACCTTCACCTTGAACAAAGCCTCGACGGCCGCCTTGATCTGCGGCTTGGTGGCATCGAGGGGCACACGGAAAGTCACCTGGTTGAACTCAGAGGTCCGGGTGGCCTTCTCGGTGATCACCGGGCTGATGATCACATCGTAGTGGTTCAGCGCGCTCATTTCAGGCGAGCCTCCAGGGCTTCGACCGCCGCCTTGGTCAGCACCAAGGTGTCGCGGCGCAGGATGTCGTAAACATTGGCGCCCTGCTCCGGCAGCACGTCGATGTTGCGGATCGAACGAGCGGCCAGCGCGAAGTTGTCATTCAGCGTCTTGCCGTCGATGAACAGCGCGTTCTGCAGGCCCAGCAGCTTGAGCTTGCCAGCCAGATCCTTGGTCTTGCTGGCACCCAGCGAGGCCTGATCCAGAACCAGCAGCTTGCCTTCGGCCAGCTTGACCGACAGAGCGGTCTTAAGCGCCAGCTTGCGGACCTTCTTCGGCAGGTCGATGGCATGGCTGCGCACAACCGGGCCGAACGCCTTACCACCACCGCGGAACTGCGGGGCGCGGATGCCGCCGTGACGGGCGCCGCCACTGCCCTTCTGCGCCACGATCTTACGCGTGGAACCGGCAACTTCGCCGTAGGTCTTGGTCTTGTGAGTGCCTTGCTGGCGCTTGGCGAGCTGCCAAATCACCATGCGCTGCAGAATGTCTGCACGCGCCGGCAGGCCGAAGACGTCCTTGGACAGGGCAAGCGTACCGCTCGCCTTATTGTCCAGGTCAGTCACCTTGACTTCGATGGTCTCGGTCATGGTCAAACCCTTACTTCTCGGCCGACTTCAGAGCGGCCGGCATCGGCAGATCCTTGGCGCGCGGCTTCTTCACCGCATCGCTGACCAGCACATACTGACCTTCCGAACCCGGCACGCTGCCCTTCAGCATGATCAGGCCGCGGGCGGCATCGGTGCGCACCACGACGAGGTTCTGCTGGGTCCGCTGACGGTCGCCCATATGGCCGGCCATCTTCTTGTTCTTGAAGGTGCGGCCCGGGTCCTGGCGGTTACCGGTCGAACCGTGGCTACGATGGCTAACGGACACACCGTGGCTGGCTTCCAGACCACGGAAATTGTGCCGCTTCATCGCACCGGCGAAGCCCTTGCCGACCGTGGTGCCCGTGACATCGACGAACTGGCCGACCACGAAATGCTCCACCGACAGCTCGGCGCCCACGTCCACCAGCCCTTCGGCCGAGACGCGGAACTCCACCAGCTTGCGCTTGGGTTCCACATTAGCCTTGGCGAAGTGGCCGCGGAGCGCCTTAGTGACGTTCTTCGGCTTCACAGTCTCAAGACCGAGCTGCACGGCTTCGTAGCCGTCCTTCTCAGTCGTGCGCTGCGCCACGACTTGCAGGTTGTCCACCTTCAACACGGTGACGGGAACATGGCTCCCATCGTCCGCGAACAGCCGGGTCATACCCAGCTTGCGTGCCACCAATCCGGTACGCATCACATTCACCTCAGAGCTTGATCTCGACGTCGACACCGGCAGCCAGGTCGAGCTTCATCAGCGCGTCCACGGTCTGGGGTGTCGGGTCGACGATGTCGAGCAACCGCTTATGCGTGCGGATTTCAAACTGCTCACGGGATTTCTTGTCGACGTGCGGCGAGCGGTTCACGGTGAACTTCTCGATATGCGTCGGCAAGGGGATCGGGCCCCGCACACGGGCGCCGGTACGCTTCGCCGTGCTGACGATCTCGGTCGTGCTCTGATCGAGCACGCGATGATCGAAAGCCTTCAGGCGGATGCGGATATTCTGATTATCCATGATCTCTGCTTTCCGGTTTCCGCTTTAGGCGGAGATGGAGGCGACGACGCCGGCGCCAACGGTGCGGCCACCTTCGCGGATCGCGAAGCGCAGACCGTCATCCATGGCGATCGGAGCAATCAGCTCGACCTGCATGGTCACATTGTCGCCCGGCATCACCATTTCCACACCCTCGGGCAGCGACACAACGCCGGTCACATCCGTGGTGCGGAAATAGAATTGCGGACGATAGTTGGTAAAGAACGGCGTGTGACGGCCACCCTCTTCCTTGGTCAGAATATAGGCCTCGGCC
>Ga0164290_1000869_pt1 | contig 70805 bp, 59 predicted proteins | sample Micstemetagenome_FD_108782 | JGI IMG/M metagenome (GOLD analysis project Ga0164290, IMG submission 108782) | Contaminated culture microbial community from soil near Moab, Utah, USA - Microcoleus steenstrupii SON62 (Illumina Assembly) | ecosystem: Environmental > Terrestrial > Soil > Soil crust...
ACAGCGGCTTGGCAAAAGCAGGGCTGATGAACATAGGCTAAGCTTTATATCTTTATTCAACATCGGTGCAAGCGTAGGCAGACGTAATTTTTTTTCCCTGCCTTCGCCAAGCCGATAAACGTTGTGCGTCACTTGAAACAGAGCTATCACATTTATGGAGAATGAAGGACACAGATATGCAGGACCAGCAACGGTACGACAGTCTTACATGACTGAATTTGTTGTTGCATGTCCGAAATGCCGCAAAGACGCTGTGGTTACAACCAACAGTGGCTACGTTCCGTCCACAGGGAAACTGAAGTGTTCTAACTGTATGTTCAGTGAAATTACAGAAGACCTTATCCGTTACAAGAAGATTGTGAAGCGCAACTGTGATAATTGCGGCAAGCCAATTAATGTTGAAATTCCAAATCAAAAAGAACCTTCTAATCAAGTGACAATTCCTTGCCCTCATTGTGGGATAACCAGAACATTTGAACCAAGGAATGAGCCATACAGGTTGGTATATAAATCAATTGGTGGCGTTGCGATTGACCCAGTTTTCAATTTGCCGCTTTGGTTTCAGGCGGAAGTAAAAGGCAATCATTTCTGCGCATACAACAGAAGACATTTGCAAGATATCAAATGCTATGTGCAAGCCAAGCTCCGTGAGCGACAATCAGAAGGCCATACAAGAATGGTAGAGCGACTACCACAGTTCATTAAAGAAGCTAAAAACAGAGAAGCAATTCTAAAAACAATTGAGCAGTTGGAAAGACGATAAGCGAACGCACAACATGGTATTGCCAAAAGCAGGGCGGAAGCAATACTATGTAGCCGACGAATAAATTGTAAACAGAATATTATTAATCAACTTCAGGAATGCCAATCTCCTGCCTTCGGCAATACCTGAAACGTTAAGCCCCTTCCCTATTGGACACAAAACTGACGTTGTCTCTATTATAACTCTTACCTCCTTTGTTCTACCTTCTATCTCCTCTATTATAACTCTCCTTTTCTTTGTTATAACTACCACTTCCTTTGCTACAACTCCCATCTTCTTTATTATATCTCCCTATGACTTTGCTATAATGGCAGATTACTTTGTTATAAATACCAATGTATCGGTTATAATTACCGGTGTATCTCTTATAATGAGCATCGTATCCGTTATAACTCCCGCTGGAAATAGGATAATTAGCGGCGGGAGACAAGATCAATCTGAAAGCATACAGGCAGGCCGAAAACTCAGTTAATCCTTCCTTCTCAACACATAAATATCCTTCGAACCATTACTGTACTCTTTCCAAATTTTTAAATTAGTGCCGTCAAATTCATAGGTATACTCACCGTTAAAAATCAAAGTCCCGTCAAAATTGGGTGTGAATAAACAGGTGTTTCCCACTTTTACCTTGTTGCCTTCCAGCGTATAAGATCCGGTACAAATAGCAGGGTAGTTAATTACATCAGACTGGCCGGAGAAATTCGTTTCTGTTAAGTTTAATGTTACGTTTGCTGTTGGTGCGTTACCTCCTGAAGGATCGGTACGGGTGAATGTGCCGGTGTAAACCCCTTCAAGATTTCGGCTGTCTTCGTCTTTAGAACAGGCAATAAAGAGAACGGCTACAAGTAAAGTCAAAACAATATTTCTCATAGTTCATCATTTTAACCGTTTGACAAATCATGAAGAAAAACCGTTGCACTAATATTGAAAATAAATTTCGGTGGCTCCGTAGCCAAATGATGGATGATATTGGTTGACAAATGTTTTTACATCTCTTTTCAAACGTAGTATATCATGGATCTCATCACGCAGCCGACCGCTTCCCACACCATGAATAACAATCAAGTTAGGCTGCCGGTGCGCAAAAGCAATGTCATACCACTTTTCAAATTCTTTCAATTGAATATCTAATATCTCTGCGTTCGACAAGTGCTTCCACTCATCGATAAGTTTTTCTATGTGCAGGACTATCACAGTACGGGCAGGAGGCAAATGCTGGCGGGCTTCTTTTATATTGTACACCTTCATGCCTTTGGCTGCCAAAGAACCCACATCAATTTTGTCCACTTCAATCTTATCTGGGTAAACATCAAATAGCTTATAGGTAAAAGTTGCAGCACCTTTTTGCTTCATGTCTTCAATCCTATCAAACAATTGCTTTGGCTTGATACGCAGATTTACTTCATGAAAATCAGCTTTGCCCTTTTGGGGTGCACTGAGCGAAAATTTAAAATAGAAGTTAGGGTTGTCGATCATGTCCTCAAACGGCACATCATGTACATAAAAATCCCTGAACGCAGGCAACTCATTCTTTAAATCGAACTCCGACTTGCCAAAAAATTCCAGGTGATAAGTAAATTGGTAAACCTTTTCGGTGTGGTTAATTAAATGAATCTTCAAGGTCTCTACCACATCATCCCCAAATTCATCAATATCAATAATAGGCAAAAAGGAAAGCCAAACACCATCTGCTATTTTATGTTTAGGCTGCTCTTTCTCTTTCCTCACATCTTCTATATAGGTTTTAGCCTTCTTTTGAGGAAAGAGTTTTTTCTCGGTAAAACGCTTGTAATAAGGAAAATCCAACTGGTCAATATATGCGGGAAACTTTACGCCCCTCACCTCAACCATCACCATTTTGTTATTGATGATCTCTATTACCTCACCTTCTTCATTAGAATGCAACACCAATACTTTATCACCTACCTGGAACTTCATGGTACAAAGGTAGCGGCATTAAATATCCAGAGAGCCTAGATAATCTTAATGGCTTTGACCTACTTTCTTCTGTAAGTTATAAAGCGTTATTTGCTTCAGAAGCATGTTGTTTAGCAAGCCTGCTGTTGCGGTAGCCGTATAAGAAATAAATAACCAACCCTATAGCCAACCAAGCCAGGAAACGGGTCCAATTAGTATGGCTTTCCTGTGCCATCAGGTAAAAACAACTGGTGAACCCAAGCACAGGTATTAAAGAAAAGCTGTGAACAAAAGATAGCACTGCAGTGACAGCAACAGCTACCCAAAATATTACCATCGGAAAGCCTTCTCTTGTAAAGATGTTTGAAAAATGTTCCGGAGCATTAACTGCTATTATAATAATGGCACCAATAAAAAGGGCAGGAACAATATACTTTCCATTTACATGTGGCACTTTAAATTTTGATTCAGGTCTGTCTTTTTGCTTTTGCAACACGAGCACACCTGCACAAACTAATACAAATGCGAACAGCGTTCCTATGCTGGTTAATGCCAACAACACTTCAAGGTTCAGAAATAAAGCGGGTATGCCAACAATACAGCCGGTAAGTATAGTTGAGAAAGAAGGCGTTTTATACTTTGGATGAATGCGGGAAAAGATCTTAGGTAACAAACCATCACGGCTCATGCTCATCCAAATCCTCGGTTGCCCTAATTGAAATACCAATAACACACTGGCAGTGGCAACAATAGCACTTACTGATATCACTCCTGCTACCCAGCCCAATCCTCTTTGATCAAACACTTCTGCTAACGTATCGCCTACATTCAATTTAGTATAAGGAATCATACCGGTTAACACCAATGCCAGCAGTACATATAATATTGTACAAATGATGAGCGAATAGATCATTCCTTTCGGAAGGTCTCGTTGAGGATCTTTACATTCTTCTGCAGTAGTTGAAATTGCATCAAAACCGATATAAGCAAAAAACACAGCGGATACTCCTTTTAAAATACCACTTACACCATTAGGTGTAAAAGGCGTCCAGTTATGCGGATTAACATAATAGGCACCTAATACAATTACGAGGAAGATGACAGCAAGTTTGATGATCACCATCACATTGCTTGCCGAACGGGATTCCTTAATGCCACGGAAAACGATATAGGTTATAAGCGCTACAATACCAAAAGCAGGTAAATCCATTAAGATGCGCATACCGCCAATTTGTGGAGCTTCATTCCAAGCCCGTACTGCTGCTTCTGTGCCCTCAGCAAAACCTCTTTGCGCTGTTACATAATCCATCGTTAACCAATCCGGAATATGCATTCCTGCTTTATCCAACAGTCCTGTAAAATATTCACTCCACGATATAGCTACCACCACATTACCAATAGCATATTCCATTAAGAGGTCCCAACCAATAATCCAGGCAAAAATTTCTCCGAAGGCTACGTAAGAATATGTGTAAGCACTGCCCGAGACAGGCACTGTAGATGCAAATTCGGCATAACACAAAGCTGCAAAACCGCAGGCAATAGCTGTAAAAATGTATAGGAAGATCACCCCGGGCCCACCATTATAACTAGCATTACCAATACTGCTGAAGATACCCGCACCAATAACGGCAGCTATTCCCATAAAGGTCAGATCACGAACGCCAAGAACCGTCTTTAACACCGATGTGTGTCCATGACTATCGGTTAACCCCTGCTCTGCCTCTTTTAAAATAACAGGGATTGATTTTTTGCGGAATAGCTGATTCATAATAGCAGTTGGTTTATTGCGGGAAAATAGAAAAATTTTATGTAGTGATAACAGTTAGTTATTCACTAACTAATACTGGCGTTGAATAAGAAAGTGTGCTAATTCATTTAATGGCTGTTTTCTTTTAGATAACACAGCTATATCGTCCAAATGCTGAAAGGCTTCTTTGCTGTATTGCTCTTTTAGTTCTTTCGCCCATTCATCTACTTTGCATTGCTTAAAGATGGAAAGGACGTCATCTACTTTCCTACCATCATTTGACTCAAGTAAATGCTTGAGCTCTTCTTTTTGTGTCGGTGATGCGGTTTCCAAAGCATGAATTAAGAGAAACGTTTTTTTATTGGCCTTGATATCACCGCCTACCTGCTTACCAAATTTTTCAGGATCCCCAAAGGCATCTAAATAGTCATCCTGTAGCTGGAAAGCCAAACCGAGTTTCTTCCCAAACTCATACAAAAGGTTTTGGTTTCTTTCCAAAGCACCGCCGAGTATGGCACCCATTTTCAAACTGGCCGCTAGTAAAACAGATGTTTTCAGAGTGATCATATTCAAATAAGCAGCCAAATCAACATCATTTTTTTTTTCAAAATCCATGTCTAATTGCTGTCCTTCGCAAACTTCTTTAGCTGTTTTATTGAAAAGGTTGATGATTTTTTTAGAATAGGTTGAAGAAACGTTGTTGAGATAATCATACGCTACTACAAGCATCACATCTCCCGCAAGCAAAGCTGTGCTTTCGCCATATTTTTCATGTACCGTTTGCATGCCTCTTCTTAAAGGCGCCTTATCCATGATATCATCATGTATCAATGTAAAATTGTGGAAGAGTTCGATAGCACTAGCAACATTCCAGGCATCTTCTGTAATCTCATCAAACAGCTCGTTGCCCATCAAACATGCAACCGGGCGAATACGTTTCCCGCCTAGTTGGAGAAAATAACGATTCGGATCATATAATGATGATGGCTTTTCCGGAAAATGGCTTGTATTAAACCTTGCCGAAAATTCTTTCGACAAGTCTTCGAATGAACGCATCAGTCTTCTCTTTTTTTCTTTTTATGTTTTGGTTTGTGCTTTGGTCTTTCCTGTTGATTCGTTTCTTCCTTAACATCTTCTGAAGCCGGTGTAAGTACCCACTCATAATCCAACTGTCGTTTTTCTAAATTGGCAGCAAGCACTTTTATTCGAACCCTGTCACCCATTCTAAAACGTCTTCCGCTGCGCATACCTTGTAAACTATAATCCGAATCTATCAAACGGAATTCATCGTATTCCGCCAGGCTGGTAATGCTTACCATGCCTTCGCATTTATGATCAACCGTTTCTACCCAAAAACCAAAGGCGGCTACTCCACTAATCACACCTTCAAACTCTTCACCAATAAAATCCCGCATATATTCCACCTGCTTGTATTTATTGGCTGCCCGTTCTGCTTCCATGGCAGCTCTTTCTCTTTCACTGCAATGCTTACATTTCTGCTCTAACTTTTTATCAGGCTTTGCATTTTTGGCCAACACCTCTTCCAATATGCGATGTACCAATACATCAGGATAACGACGAATTGGTGAGGTGAAATGACAATAATTTTCAAAGCCTAAGCCATAGTGGCCAATATTTTCTGTTGTATAAACTGCCTTCGCCATGGTACGAATACCTAATTGCTCCAATACGTGTTGTTCAGGCTTTCCGTGTGCATCAACCAACATTTGGTTAAAGGAAGAAGCAATGGCTTCAGGAGACGACATATCGAACTTGTGACCAAACTTTCTGGCAAAGGCCATAAACGGCAATAGCTTTTCTTCAGAAGGCAGATCATGCACCCGATATGGAAATGGCAAAGGCTTTTTATTCACCTCAAGCTTTGATACATGTTCTGCAACATACTTGTTTGCCAGCAACATGAATTCCTCAATCAGCTGATGCGCCTCTTTGCTTTCTTTTACTACAATACCAATAGGCTTTCCTTTTTCATCCAGCTTGAAACGAACTTCAGTAGATGAGAAATTAATAGCTCCGCTGTCAAAACGTTTTTTACGTAAACGCTGTGCAATGTTATTCAACAACAATATTTCATCCCGGTATAAACCATCTTCTTTCTCGATGATCTCCTGCACTTCTTCGTAAGTAAATCGGTGATTAGAATGAATAACCGTCTTGCCCAACCAATAATCTTTCACCTGTCCTTTTGGTGTCATTTGAAATACTGCAGAAAAGGTGAGCTTTTCTTCATTAGGTCGTAACGAACAAAGAACATTCGAAATATGCTCTGGCAGCATTGGATTTACCCTGTCGGGCAAGTAAACCGATGTTGCTTTTTGATAAGATGCTTCATCTAAAGCAGTGTCCGGACGAACATAATGACTTACGTCTGCTATGTGTACGCCTATCTCGTAATTACCATTTTTTAAAACTCTCAACGATAATCCATCATCAAAGTCTTTCGCATCAACAGGATCTATTGTGAACGTCAGTATCTCTCTAAAGTCTTTCCTTTTTTTAATCTCATCTTCTGTGATCACATCCGAAATACGGAGGGCTTCTTCCATAGCCTCTTCCGGAAACTCTAATGGAAAGCCATTTTCCAAAAGAATTTCTTTCATCGCCAGATCGTTTGAATCTTCGGGATTAAGAATGGTGACCACTTCACCAACAGGACGTTTCTTTCCATCCTGCTCCCATTCTGTTATCCGAACTACAACCCTATCACTTTCAGTGGCGCCGTTGATACTTCTTTCCGGAATGTAAACATCAGGCATTCTTTTGTCTGTATCAGCTATGAAAAAAGCAAAGCCTTTACTCAGTTCCAAGTGTCCTACAAACTCCAATTGCTTTCTTTCAATCACCTGTGTTATTACGCCCTGCATACGTTTGCCAGATTGATCCGGCTTTACTTCTACACGAACCGTGTCACCATGCATGGCACTATTAAAATCATTCGGCTTTACCAGGATGTCTGTTTCTAAACCTTCTACTATAACAAATCCCATCCCGGAACGGGTGATCTCGATCTTGCCTTTGTATTCGTTGCTTCTATGCTGCTTCTTTTTTCCTTCCTTTTTTGAATTTTTTCTTCCCATTATTAATTTGAAGGTTGTTTGAAATTTTTGATGAAGTTAACCACCATCTCATTAAAGGCACCGCCTTCGCTAAAAAGAAAACGATGTTCGATGGGTATAACATAAAAAGGCATGCCATTTATTTCCTTGCTGAATTTCATCAGTCTCATGGCATCTTTTTCTGTTGTAAGAATGATTTTCTTTTCGGCTTCTATGCTGTCAAACTTCTTTTTGATATCACGCCAATCATCCACCGAAAAAATATGATGGTCGTTATAATGCATCATGTAATACGTGTTGATCCTTTCTTCCAGAAAGTTTTTTAAAGGACGAGGGTTGGCAATACCTGTTACAAGCAATACCTCAGTGTTCTCATCTACATGAAAAAAATTATGCTGAAGTATATGATAAGGCGTGCTGTAAGCAATAGCAGTGAAGAATACTCTTTGATGCGAGAGCGGTCTGATCTCTTTTATGATCTTATTTTTTTCTTCTTCTGAAAGATCGGGTTTGCACTTTGTAACAACAATGATGTTTGCCCTTTTATAGCTGCCTGGCTGATCCCGCAGATCGCCGGTAGGAAGAAAAAAATCCCTTGTAAAGAGATTACTATATTCTGTAAGCAAAATATTAAAACCCGATTGCACTTGCCGGTGCTGAAAAGCATCGTCCAGGATGATGGCCTCTGTACCAGGCCTGTCGTGCAGTAGTTGTGGAATAGCCACCAGCCTTTCTTCACCAACCGCCACGGGAACATCAGGAAATTTGCGATGGAATTGCATTGGCTCATCGCCAATATCAATAGCTGTTGTTCTTTCATTAGCCAAAGCATAGCCTTTTGTTTTTCTCTTATAACCCCGGCTAAGTGTTGCTACTTTAAATTGGTTCTTTAAGTGCATTACCAGGTATTCTACCATGGGTGATTTGCCAGTAACACCAACAGATAAATTGCCCACACAGATCAAGGGTAAGCCAAATGAAGTAGACCTGGAAATTCCTTTATCATAAAGCCAGTTGCGAATGATAACAATGATGCCAAAAAGGGCGGCAAACGGCAGAAGCAATATGCGGAATGACTTGAGAAACCAATTAGAAAACATAGATCCTTTCTGGTGTAATGCAAAAGTCTAAAGGTACATCAAATTCAGCCGCATCATCTATGGTGTCAACCGGCTCAAAGTAGGAAACACCCACTTTCATACAATCGGGCCGACAGTCTTTTAAAAAGCGATCATAGTATCCTTTTCCGTAACCAACACGATGTCCTTTCATATCTATTGCAAGTAATGGAACCAACACTAAGTCTATTTCTTCTGGCGGAATAACAACATTGCCAACCGGCTCTGTAATACCAACCTCGTTATCTGTAAAGCCACTATCAGGCAGCGAAAGAATGGCATCCATTCTTGTTTCGGCAATGATCATTTTGGGGTAAGCAATCTGCAAAGATGGATTTTTAAAATGCAGGTAATCTGTTATGATAAAGGAGTTTACTTCATTGTTTTCGTCAATGGAATAAAAGCTTAGCACTGTATTCAAAAAAGGTACCTGTAACATTTGAAATTGAATAAGAATAAGATCATCCCATTTCATTTTTTGCGAAGGAGTGATCTCATCTCTCTTTTGCTTGAATAGCTTGCGGGCTTCTTTCTTGAACATAAGTAATGGTCAGGGTTGAATAGTAAATGATGCAAAGTGTTGAATAGAATTACAGATCGTACAAGTGAGTGACACAACAGACGACGAGAGTAGCAATGCAGATCGGTACATAATCAATCCTCTTCTTTTTCATTGATGAACACAGAAAAAATGGTGGTGCCATAATTACGGGAAAAGCTGTAGAAAGGAGATTTCTCGTAATTGTTCCTTGGTGTGTGTTCTAAAATGAACCAACCGCTTTCATTGAGTAGTCCTTTTTCAAATATCTTCTTAGGCAACTCGTCTATAGTTTGCAATGCATAAGGCGGACCAGCGAAAATGAAATCGAATTTTTCTGTGCATTGATCTATAAAACGAAATACATCAGATTTAACCACCTTAAAATTCTCAAGTTTTAGGTCTTGAGAAGTCTTCCGAATGAAATCGAACATCTTGTTGTCTTTCTCAACAATGGTTAGATCCGGTACCCCACGTGAAGCCAGTTCATAACTAATACTGCCTGTGCCGCCAAACAGGTCAAGGGTTTTTAATGATTCGAGATCCAGCCTGTTTTGCAGAATGTTGAATAATCCTTCTTTAGCAATGTCGGTGGTAGGCCTTGTGTGTGGCATATTTGCCGGTGGCTGAAACCGTCTTCCGCCTAAAGATCCGCTTATGATTCGCATGCTGCCAGGTTATAGATGGATAGGAAAAAATGATGCGGATGATCGTTTGCAGGAAGTGCTATTTGCGGCGCATGAGCAAAGTGAAGATTTTGAAAATAACTATAGAGTTCCTTGTATAATGCAGAATCTTCCTGAACCAACCCGGATAAGATCAGGTAAGTTTCTTTTTGATCCAGGCCAAACTCTGAGAATATTTTCAGCAAGTAATAAACTACATCAAGGGGAGTTTTATAAGAATAGGTTTGTGCCAAATGAATATTGCCTTCTTTCTTTACCAGCACCCTGAAAGTTTGCGTATTGAAATGGACAGACACCTGGCTCGCACCAGTAAAGCCATTATAGATTTTTAGTGAAGGTGTATAAACATGATAATACTTTGGTGAGGGCAATGTTGACAGCAAATTAAAAATGGTTGATGGCATTGAGTACGTATTGATCAATTGCCACTCGGCTATGCTATCATGAAAATATTGTTGTGCCGGCTGATCGTAAGTAACATCCAGTAATCCATATTCGCCGTTGAAACGTTTTTGGGGAACCAGGATTGATTGTGGAGAAGCCGAACAAATTATAGTTCTCCTAATGTTTATTTTCTGAACCTCATTAATGATCTGGGCTATTGCTTCTTCACTTTTGAATTCATCATAGTTAATATACCTGATCTGGTTTAATGCATTTCTTGAACTGTTTGCTATTGCATAAACACAATAATCAGGGCCAACTTCTATTAGAAGAACCTGGTCCTGCTGATCGCTGTCATCTGCTTGTATATGAAACAAAGTCTTCAAACCGTCTATTTTGTGCAAAGTAAGGAAATCGGCAAATTGATATAGCTTGCGGCCACTTTTATATGGCAGAAGGATTACAGGTTGAAGTTACGAACCGGCAGATTTGGAAAATTGCATTACCTATTGGGCTGGCTATGATGGTTCCGCAGTTGAACCTCATCATCAACAATATATTTCTTGGCCATCATAGCGAACACTCGCTTGCCATTGCTTCCATCACAGGTATTTATTACCTGGTATTTGCGGGTATTGGGTTTGGTTTGAATAATGGATTGCAAACTTTGATCTCAAGACGAGCTGGTGAGAATCGTCCCGAAGAGATTGGAAAGTTGTTTGCGCAGGGCGTTATCATAGGGTTAGCTATTTCGGTCTTTGCTATTTTCTTCACCTATTTCATAACACCGTTTTTCTTTCGTCTTTTCCTAACTCCAGAGCAGGCCGAACCTTCAATTGAGTTTTTACGTATCCGGATTTTAGGTCTTCCTTTTTTATACGTTTACCAGTTAAGAAACGCTTTGCTGGTAGGCATTAATAAAAGCAAGTTTCTAATTATTGGAACATTGGCAGAAGCAGCAGCCAATATCTTCTTTGACTATACATTAATTTTTGGAAAATTAGGCATGCCAGCCATGGGTTTTAATGGCGCCGCGGTGGCATCCGTTATTTCAGAGTTTGTTGGAATGTTTGTGATCTTTTTGGTTTTAAGTCGCAAAGGCATTACTAAACAGTATGCCTTGTTTTCAGGCATGCAAGTCAAAAAAGATTATATCAAACTGATTGCAAAAGTTTCCGGGCCGTTGGTTTTTCAACATGGTGCAAGCATATTAGCCTGGTTCTTTTTTTATATGCTGGTTGCAAGAAATGCTTCGCAAACAGGATTGGCAGTTTCCACTACCATGCGAACTGTATTTGCATTCTTTGGCACTTTCTTTTGGGCCTTGGCTGCTACAACCAACAGTATGGTTAGTAACATTATAGGACAGGGCAAGAAAGATGATGTGCTGGGCCTTGTGAATAAGATTACAAAGCTTAGCCTGACAATTGCCTTTTTTGTTTGCGCAGCGCTGAATCTTTTTCCTGACCTGTATCTATCACTTTTTCGTAATGATGCTAAGTTTATAGAAACCGGTGTACCCGTTTTACGGGCCGTTGCATTTGCAATGATCATTCTTTCCATTGGCACTATTTGGCTAAATGCTGTCACCGGCACAGGCAATAGCCAAATGACTTTTTGGATAGAAATAGCTGCTGTGCTTTTCTATTGTATTTATGTTTTTGTTGTTTTAGAAATGCGACACATGTCCATTCTTTGGGGCTGGATGTCTGAAGTGTTGTATTGGACAGTATTGTTTGGATTTTCCTATTTGTATATCCGAAGCGGAAAGTGGAGGTCGAAAGTTATTTAAAAACCTTGGTGTAGCCAACGCTTACCGAACCAGCGAAGTTGGTGATGGGAGGATTTAGCTTTCGTATTGAAATTGAAAACTTTTCCAGGTCGGGGAATTGCTCTTCTACCCTGTTAGCAATGTCCATGGCAAGTGTTTCGAGTAAGAGTCTTCTCTGATTAAACTCTTCCTGCAGGATCCTGTATACCTCCACATAATTTATGGTCTGGTCAATTGAGGTGATTGTTTTTTTAGGCGCCTTGCATTCAATAGCAACATCTACCTCAAACTGGTTTCCCACCTTCATTTCTTCGGTTTACATACCATGTTCAGCAAAGAAGCGAAGATTTTTGAGTTCGATGTTGAAATGTCCAGCCATATATTGAGTTGCGAGTTATGAGTTACGAGCTGCGAACAATTCTGTCTCGAGACTCGTAGCTCATAGCTATAGAATTAAATTCCTTTTGCCGATAAATATCTTTCTGCATCCAGCGCAGCCATACATCCACTGCCTGCTGCAGTTACTGCTTGCCTGTAAATTTTATCCTGTACATCTCCTGCAGCAAATACACCTTCAATATTGGTTTTTGCTGTACCTGGAATTGTTTTGATGTACCCTGCATCATCCATGTCCAGCCAGCCTTTAAAAATGGCTGAATTAGGTGTATGACCAATGGCTACAAAAAAACCTTTAATAGGAATTTCGATTGTTTCCTGAGTTTTTATATTCTTTAGTCTGACAGCTTCGACCGTTTTCTCCCCCAGTATTTCATCCGTTTCTGTGTTCCAATAGATCTTAATGTTTTGAGTTGATTTTACTCTTTCCTGCATCACCTTGCTGGCACGCATTTCATCGCGGCGAATTAGCATGTGAACTGTTGAGCAAAGCTTTGATAAGTATAAGGCTTCCTCTGCGGCCGTATCGCCGGCACCAACAATGGCTACTTCTTTTCCACGAAAGAAAAAACCATCACAAACGGCACAAGCACTTACTCCAAAACCGTTTAACCGTTGTTCACTTTCTATACCCAGCCATTTTGCCGATGCCCCGGTAGCAATGATCACCGAATCTGCTTCAATCCATTTTTCTTCATCAATTTCAACTTTATAAGGTTGAGAAGAAAAGTCAACTTTAGTGGCAAGGCCATATCGCAAATCGGCACCCATTCTTTGTGCCTGCTTTTCAAAATGAATCATCAACTCAGGCCCTTGAACGCCATCGGGGAAACCCGGATAGTTTTCAACTTCTGTCGTAATGGTTAATTGTCCGCCGGGTTGTATGCCTTGATATAAAACCGGTTTTAGGTTAGCTCTCGCCGCATATACAGCGGCTGTATATCCTGCCGGACCCGAACCTATAATTAAACAATGAACTCTTTCTGTTTGATTAGTCTGCATCTCCATAGTGTCTTGTTGCACGAAAATAGAAGGATTTAGCTGAATGATGAGGTGAAGTAATCCACCTATCGTGGAATAATTAATGTGCGGTATTGCGAAGCGTAACCTCCGAAATAACCCAATGCATTGCCCTTGATATTGCTTAAAATTTTTGTGGGTGTAGAAAAGGGACTGCCTACTGAACTATAGGAATATTCCCAGGTTCTCCAAAAATCATACGTTGCTTTATCAATATTGCTTACTTTAAAAACAACCGTATCACCACGGTTAAAAAAATTCTCATCTGTTGAATCAACATTTCGATCTATGCCTGGCTGTATCTGAACTTCATATGTTGTACCGTCTATAAACAGGTCATCATAAACCGATGCGAAGGGAGCAAAAAACGTTGACTGTTTGTTGGTCTTTGTATAGTAACGGATATAATCACCATACCCGGGCGGATCAGTGGCCCGAACCACTACAGCAACTTTGTTGCTGTCTGCTGTAGCAGGCAAAGGCTTCCACCAAAGGGAATCAATGCGTCTTGTAATGCTTGGGATGGTAGTAACAGATGTATACTCGTTTCCTTCTGCAACAATCCGCAAGCTGTATTGCTTGTTTAATTGTCCTACAAACGCTGTGGCAAGATTTGAAGAATCTATTGAGTAATAATAAAGTGCATAGCCGTTAGCAAGAGGCACAGTGTACTCTTTTAATTTATGCGTCAGCGTTCCGTTTGAAACATAGACTTCTGCATTACGTACAAAGCTTTGTAAAAGCAGTTGCGGACTTATTTTGGAAAAGTAGTTTAGGGATTTTGTTAGAATGACTGTTGGTGGCTGGCCATTTTCAATAGTTGCTTCAACAACCAACTTCGGTGCACTGTCTTTAAGGTCTATTTTGATATCCCGTTCACAACCCATTAACAAAAAAGGCACAATAATTGCAAACTGATGAACTCGTATAAGCCATCCATTCCTCTGAAAACCGGTTTTTGTTTCTTTTCGTAAATCCATATCACAGGCGAAATTTTCTTTACGGGGCCAAAGTTAGTTGTGATAGCCTTATCTCTTTATTAAACTTCCAATACCTGTGCACCTCCGCACCCGGTGAACGCATTTTTTTCACCAAACCCTTAACACACATGAGCCCACGTCTACGTACATGGCCTAAACTGGCTATGCTTGTAGCTCTGTTCTTCTTCTACGGAGCAAATGCCCAAACCGCTAAACAAACGCTAACACAATTTCTAAACGAGAATGCCGCCAGATTAAATGTTGATGCAAAAGATTTTGCGGAATTACATGTAACAAACGAGATGAAGGATAACACTACGGGTATCCATCACATTTATGCACAACAACGTTTTAATGGTATTGATGTAGTGGGAGGAGTCTTCTCCCTCCACGGAAAAAACGGTAAACAGTATGAAGCAAATAACTTAATTAAGAGCAACGAGTATTCAATTGCTTCTACTGCTTCTGTATTAACCGCAGAACAGGCAGTTCGAAAAATTCTGGCAGAAGCCAATCACCCGCAAAACGTTTCATTGCGTATCAAGCAACAACTTGAAAACAAGATAGTGTTTGAAAGAGGTGATAACCCTGCATTTAATATCCACACCCGTAAAGTTTATTATCCCGAAAAGAAATTTAAGAAACTGCAATTAGCCTGGGAGATCCAGTTGTTTGATGCCACAGAAAGACATTTTTGGGTGATTTATGTTGATGCTGTTACCGGCAGAACATTGGAAAAGAAAGATGCTATCATTCACTGCCGTCACGATCATCCTTTTTATCATACTGATGAAAATGGTGTAGCAGTGCAGAAACATTTTCCAGAAAATCATTCTGCCGTAAAATCTAAAGTAGATAATCCATCGCCTTTTAGTACTACGGCTACGGCAAGCACTTACAGGGTATTTCCTGTGCCTTACGAAGCTCCAAACGATGCTGGTGCAACACATTCATTAACGACAACTGCAGGTGATGGTGTTAGCTCTCCGGATGGATGGCATAAAGTATTTGGCTTAGTCCCCTATAATTATACCCGCGGTAATAATGTTTGGGCCTTTTATGATGGCAGTCCTACTCCATTGGGTGGTGTGCCCAATCCTGCGACGGTGGCTTATCCTACCAGTTTATCTCCAATAGAACCATACACGTTTGATTATCCTTTTAATCCTGCCTCAGAGCCCGAAACTTATAGGAATGCAGCAATTGTAAACCTGTTTTATTGGAACAACCTGCTACACGACGTATTCTATCATTTTGGGTTCAATGAGAATTTGAACTTCCAGGATTCGCACATATTTAGTACAGGCCCTCGTGGTCCTGCCGATTTAAACGGACAGGGTGATGCTGTATTAGCACAGGCACAAGATGGCGGTGGCACTAACAATGCTAACTTTTTAACATTGCCTGATGGCATACCTGCAGGTGCGCAAATGCAGATGTATGTATTTACTACCGCTACAGCCGATCAATTGGTGCAGATCACTTCTAGTACATCGGGCACACCTCCTGCAGGAACAAAATATACAGCATTGCAAGGCTCATTCTCAACCTTACCTATTGCCAATACAGATTTATACAACAATCCTGTATTAAACAGGCAGTTTGTAATTGTTCAACGCAACGCTTTGTCAACAGTAGGTGACGACGACCAAGGTTGCACTTCCGGTCAACAAGGAATTGCCTTACCACCAGCCAATGACGTCAACGGAAAGATAGTGATCATTGACAGAGGCAATTGCTCGTTCGTTGAAAAAGTATTTGGTGCACAATTAGGTGGAGCAGCTGGTGTTATTGTTGTAAACAATGTTGATGGTGCCCCTATAGCTATGGGTGGGAGTGATGGAACAACCAATGCTATCGTTATTCCTGCTGTAATGGTTAGCAAAGCAGATGGCGAAGCTATTAAAAATGCCATTTTGGGAGGAGCTACCATTATCGGTTCATTAAAAAAAGACACGCCTAACCCTCCCAAACGTGATGGTGACTTTGATAATGCTGTAATTGGGCATGAATACGGACATGGGATATCCAACCGCTTTACTGGCGGTGGCGACGTATTGTTGCCGTTAGGCGGAGATGAGCAAGGCGGCGAAGGATGGAGCGATTTTATCGGTCTGTATATGATTACCCGAACCAATGATTTAGGACCAGCAACAGCAGAACACCCCAACGGCACATTGCCAACTAAAGGCATGGGTACTTATGTTAGTTATCAACCTGCAACAACAGGTGATGGCATCAGGCCAAGCCGTTACAACATCAATAAAAGCCAGGTGCCCTACAGCTTTAAAGATATAGGACGTGGCGGGGAGATATCAATACCACACGGTGTTGGCCATATCTGGTGCCAGATGCTTTATACCTTGGAGCAAACTTTTATTGACCAATATGGTTTCAACGATAACATTTACGAGGCAGCTAACCCCGTTGGTAACAATCCACCACCAGCTGCCAAAGGCAACAACATTGCCATGCGACTGGTGTTGGAAGGAATGAAGCTGCAACCTGTCAATCCAACATTTGAACAACAAAGAGATGCTATTTTAAAAGCAGATACGTTGCTTTATAGTGCGCAACATGCCTGCAAGATCTGGAAGGCCTTTGCTACATGGGGATTAGGCTTCAGTGCAAAATCCAATACAGATGGTGTGGGTGATGAAGTCGAGGCGTTCGACATTCCGCCAGCATGCGATCCTACGCAGGTGAATATTACTTTGACAGTCCAGGCGCCAGACAGGGTCTTTAATGGTACTAATATCACTTACACTGTCAAAGCCAAGAATGTTTATCCCGGTGCTATCAATTCTCTGTTAGTTACAGACACCTTACCTTCTGTGACAAACTACATTAGTAACACTGGTGGAGGTATTCATGCTTCAGGAATTGTTACCTGGCCAATTACATCTTTAAATGGAAATGAAGAAAAAACATTCAGCGTTACAGCACAAGTTGTATCTCCGACTGCCGGCACAGAGATCGTCTATGACAGCCATGAAGATGGTGAAGCCGGTTGGGTAAAGCAAGGAATTGCGTTTGATGGCACACCCACCTCTTATGGATGGAATATTGTAAATAACAACCCTTACAGTGGTAACAATGTTTGGTTTGCGCCAGATGTAAATGGTAACTCGAACATGACGTTGACCACTTCTACCAGCTATGCTATACCGGCTGGCGGTGCTGAGTTAATATTCTTCCATAAATATGCTACTGAATCGGGCTTTGATGGTGGTGTTGTAGAAATCTCTTCTGATGGCGGTACCACATGGAATTACCTGCCACCTAACAAGTTTGTAAGAAATGGCTATAACGGAATTATTCCTATTGTAAACAATCCATTGATAGGAACATCGGATGCAGCCGCATTTACAGGCACCATCGGTGATTATGTTTGCTCTATTGCAAGTTTGGGTGATTACGCTGGTCAAAACATACGGATACGTTTCCGCATGACCTCTGATGTAGGCACTGTTGTGGATGGATGGTATATCGATGACGTTTACATTATGGTAAACAGAATCGAAATAAGAAATGGTGCTTCAGGCAAAGCAGGAAACAATGCCAGTTTCACTGGTAATGTTGATAATGAATCAGCATCAAAAACCAGTTTTGTTATTGGTGGTGCTAACACGCCGTTACCTGCTACTATTACTCAACTAAAGGCAACACCAGCATCATCAACCATTAAATTAGGCTGGGCAAGTTTGCAGGAAACTAATTTCCAGGAATTTGAAATAGAAAGGCAGGCACAGAATGAGACGAGCTTTTCAACGATTGGTACTTTAAGAGCAAGAGGCACAAGTAACAGCCGTACAGAATATGAGTTTAATGATGCCAACGTTCAAAAGAACTTGTTGTACAGCTATCGCTTGAAAATGGTGAATAATGATGGGACTTATAGGTATTCGAATATTGCTACATCAAAACTGGGCAGCAATAAAACCTTTGGATTTACTATTGCCCCTAATCCAGCAACCACTTCTATCAACTTTACATTTAATGAACAACCGGCCGCAGGTGCGCAATTAATTGTATATGATGTGGCAGGTAAACGTTTAGCAACTTTTAATGCAGCCAATATGAACGCTGCTAATGCAACGATAGATATTGCTTCGTTCAGCAATGGGGTATATTGGTTAGAGTTAAATGATAATGGTAGAAAGCAAACCCAGAAACTGGTTATACAACGCTAATTACACACATGAGGAAGTAAAACGGCTCGCCAAAAGGCGGGCTGTTTTCTGCCACTATAAAAAGAAACAGCCCTGGCACAATAACCAAGGCTGTTAAAAACCCATCAATTTGCTATTTGAATTCGCAAAGCGAATTTTAACCTAAATAAGCTTTCAAAGCATTGCTGTAACGAGCTTTTTGCAAACGCTTTATAGCTCTTTCTTTGATCTGGCGGATTCTTTCCTTTGTCAGATCATATTTCTGACCGATCTGCTCAATCGTTGTTCCGTTCTCACCATCCAAACCAAAATAAGCATTAACAATCTCAGCTTCCCTTGGAGAAAGCGACTTTAATACACGACGGATCTCAGCTCTCAAAGAGTCTTTCATTACGTCGTCATCTGTATCATCGCTACCTTCCAACAAATCACCCATAGCCACATCCTCAGCTTCGTGTACCGGAGCATCCAATGAAGTGTGACGTGTATTGCTCTGGAAGATATTGTTGATCTCCGTTTCGCTCATTTCCAAAATATCAGCTAACTCTTCTGTGCTTGGCTCTCTTTCATGCTCTTGTTCGAAAGCCATGTAAGCTTTGTTAGCTTTATTATACGTACCGATCTTATTTTGCGGTAAACGAACCAAACGGCCCTGTTCAGCCAATGCCTGTAAGATAGACTGACGAATCCACCATACAGCATATGAAATGAATTTGAAACCCTTCGTTTCATCGAAACGCTGAGCCGCCTTGATCAAACCTAAGTTTCCTTCATTGATCAGGTCACTAAGCGATAAACCCTGATGTTGATATTGTTTTGCCACCGAAACCACGAAACGCAGGTTGGCCTGCACCAACTTATCCAAAGCCCTCTGATCACCCATTTTGATTCTTTGAGCCAAAGTGGTTTCCTCTTCAGGTGTGATCATTGGGATTTTAGAGATCTCCTGAAGGTATTTCTCAACGGCCTGGGAATCTCTGTTGGTAATCTGGGTAGCAATTTTGAGCTGCCTCATAAATTAAATCCTAATTAAAAGATGAATAAAATAACTTGACAATTGATTTTCACAGAAAGTTGCGAATGGATAGTTAAACCGTCTTAGACTGTCTGCAAAAGTAACTTTCAATGTCCAAACCTCATAATCATTTTGGACAAATTCTTATCTACAAAAATTGTACTACAGTTGTTTTAACTGAAATTCTTTCTGGTTAAGGTTTTTGCAAGGTTGGATAAAAAGTCAAGTGAGAGTTATTCACACCTTATTGGGCCTGGCCCGGTATTTTTGATAAAGAAAAACCCACAGACCGATGCCGATAAGAATTAATATAACAGCAATGATCTCAGCTTGAGAGGGTTCCATCCCTAAAAAATTCATACGGTTATTAACACGAACTTGTTCAATAGTGAATCGTTCCAGGCCATTTAATATCAGGTAAAGGGCAAACAGAGTTCCTGCAATCTTTATCCTCTTTCTAAAAGCCCATAAAATTCCGAACAGAACAAGGCCAATGATCGTTTCATAAAATGAGGTTGGAAAAACGGGGGCAGGTAACTGGTTGCAATATTTTCCCTCGCAACCTACTAGCTTTATTCCTACCTCGTTTACGTTATGAGGGAAGTTGTAAGCAAACATCCAGTCTGGTAAAAAACTTAAGGCAGACGGCTTTGTGACAGCTTTTGAAGGAATACTATCAATACCTGAGCTTAAAAGAAACTTGGTGAAGTACTCTGTATTGGCATTCACAGTGGTCTGAAATTGTGACGGCTCAACCGCTACTACTTCGCCTGTGGGTGTGGATGCATAAGCGCTATTAAAAATCCCCCAATCACCATCGCCGGAAACCTGGCAACCAATGCGGCCAATGGCGTAGGCAATCATTAACGCAGGAGCTATAGCATCTCCCAAATGCCTTACAGAAATCTTGTGCTTTCTGGCATACCAGACAATGGCAGCTGTTGCCAATATCAAACCTCCATAAAAAGTGAGTCCGCCACCGGAGAAAATGGTCCCGATAGGGTCATCAGCAAATTCATCCAAATTTTCAAAAATGTCGAACAATTTGGCTCCAACTAAACCAAATACCAACGCCAAAATAGTAAACTCTCCCACCCGGTCCTGAGGCCAAAGCCTCACTGTTCTTTCTTCAGGCTTTTCCAGTTGGGTTTTCTTTTTTTCCCTCCACTTCAAGAAAGCAAACAATGCTCCTAACCCCAGACCAAGTGGCCAGTTGCCCATAGATGAAAAAATGAAAGCTTGTGGATCCTGGGTATATTCCGAACTGAGAAAGAAAAGAGCTAAAATCTTGTAACCTAATAAAAAGCCTAAAAGAAAATTGGTAATTAGCTCTGATGCGGAGGCAGGTTGGCCTACAGTGATTTTGACTTCTGTAGGTTGAAAAACACCTTGCTTACTTTTACGCTTAAGTTCTCTAGCCAGTAAAGCGGCTGCCACCAAAAAAGATATGGCAACAAAAAATCCGAAAGAATTAATAAATCGAAGGGCCGGTAGGTCAACCCCAAATAAATCCTTTAAAGCATAATACAGGTTAGGATACATAAGCAGGATAAAAATGAAGGCAATGTTAGGCTAAAAAATTTTTATAAATAGAAATGCCTCCCTGTGGAGGCATTTACTTAAAGCCTTAATTACAATGTTGCTCGAAAGCATTGATTAAGTTATTAGCAATCATTTGCGCCGAACGACCTTCAATCTGGTGGCGTTCAATAAAATGAACGAGCTGGCCATCTTTAAATAAAGCAATTGATGGAGAAGACGGTGGGTAAGGCATAAGGTGCTGACGTAATGTTTGCACCGCTTCAGTATCAAAACCGGCAAAGCTGGTTGCAAGGTGATCGGGTTTTTTTGGAGCATTCATTACAGCCATTAAAACCCCCGGACGTGCTGTACCCGCCGAGCAACCACAAACCGAATTGATAACCACCAAAGTAGTACCGGCCTTTTTTATTTGTTCTTCTACTTCTTCTTTCGAAAGCAACTCTGCGAAACCATTTTCTGTAAGCTCTTCTTTCATGGGTTGCACTATTTCTTCTGGATACATATCTCTATATTTTTCGCAAAGGTAGGAAACTGAAAGAATTGCATTTGCCGAAGGTGAAAGAAAACAATTTGTCAGGAATTAAATCGCTAAAATGCAGTTCTGGCAGGCTTTCTAGAGAATTTTACGAAGGGAACATATTTTGAAATTGGTTCATCGCTAGAAAATTTACTAACTATTAAAAATGATATTTTATGACACACGTTCGCTTCAAACAGAAACCATTCTTTAACAATTTCTCTGACGACCTTTTTCAAAATTTTCCGTCTTTATTTCGTGATGGTCAGAATGCTTACAACATGAAACATTCTACTCCGGTAAATGTTATTGAAACAGAAAGCGGTTACAGGTTAGATGTTGTAGCACCAGGATTGAACAAAGAAGATTTTAAAGTTGAGTTAGAGAACAACATCCTGACCATTTCAGTTGAAAAGAAAGCCGAAGAGGAAAAGAAAGATGAGAAGTTTGTTCGCAGAGAGTATACTTTCCAATCGTTCAAACGCTCTTTTACAATTGACGAAAAAAGCATAGATGCAGAGAACATTTCTGCACAATATGTTAATGGTGTGCTGACCTTAAACCTTCCCAGAAAGGAAGAAGTCAAAGCATCAACTAAACAAATTACAATTCAATAATTAAGAATTTCTCATAAGCAGTTGGTTTTGGTTTATAACCCTCCGTTTCTACGGAGGGTTTATTTTTTTACCAACGTATTATTTACAACCATCCTTTCTGCGGGTGTCAATCAGGTATTGGATTTTCCATTCGCCATCCAGTTTTACTAATTGAAAAGAGTTCACTCCGCAATGACTAAAGGTTTGCCCTATATAAAATTGGTAAGGCGTCCATACAATTGCCAAGCCGCCATCGATCTTGATGGTTTCGAAAGTGATTCTTTCATCTAAAATTTGCTCTTGTGGTTTGCCGACGGCTTCAATAAACTTGTTCACATCATCTGTGCGAATAACAGTTTTCCCTTCCTTATTCCTACCAATAGTTTGTAAAATGGCAGTTGGCGCAAACGCAGATCGCAAAAGGCTTGTATCGGATTTGCGCATGCCATCAAAAAGAGCTACAATAGGCTTCTTTACAGCTTCATCTTCAGTTTGTGCATAGGATTTTAGACTAAATAATGTTAATACTATTAGCAGCTTCTTCATGTAACAATTTTTAAGAGTTTTTGGAGGCATAATTGCTCCTCAATGATAAAAATAAGCTACATGAAACGTTTCAATTTTTTATCAATGGCGGTTATAGCTGCTTTGATGGTAGTAGCTGTTAGCTGTAGTACGGTGCAAACGGCTTCTGAAGGAGATTATGAGAGAGAAGATAACAGGCCGAGAAGAGTAGTTTTGGTTGATCCTAATTATGGTTTTAACACCATGCTGGTTAGAGATGCTGAAACAGGAAGGTATTACGAAATAGAAAACAATCGTGGTTATTACGATCGGTATTATTCTCCTTTTGGCTACCGTTACAACGACAGATACTATAACAACCGTTATTACAACAACAACAGGTATTATTCTCAGCCGAGGAATAACACAACTCCTCAGAGATCTCCGGAGCAAAGGGCCGAAGATCAGAGAAGGTTGGAAGATGCCCGCAGAAAAGTTTTAGGCAACTAAAAACAAACCCCGCAAATGCGGGGTTCTTTATTTCTACTTGATATAACCAAGGATCTTCAACATACTCTGGGCCGATTGCTCTTTTGCGTACACCCAATCCACCAGTTTCCCGTTTTTGTCGTGCTCAATAATGATGTGTTTCGGAGACGGAATTAAGCAGTGCTTTATGCCTCCGTAGCCACTGATCTGGTCCTGGTAAGCACCAGTATGGAAAAAGCCTACATACAGCGGCTCTTCACCATTTGGCTTTGGTAGGAATACTTCATTAATATGCTCTTCCGAATCGTAATAATCGTGGCTATCGCAGGTAATACCGCCTAATACAACCCTTTGGTACTCCTGGTCCCACTTGTTAATTGGCAGCATCAGGAATTTTTCTCCAATACCCCACGTATCTGGTAACGTAGTAATGAATGATGAGTCAATCATATACCAGGTTTCTCTGTCATTTTGGGCTTTAGTACCAATTACACTGTAAATGTGAGCCATGCTCTCTCCCACCGTATAGCTTCCAAACTCTGTAAAGATGTTCGGCATAGGCACTTTATTACGTTTGCAGGCAGCTTTAATGTTGCTTACGATCTCGTTGATCATAAACTGGTAATCATACTCAAAGCCAAGAGAGTGCTTGATAGGAAAACCGCCGCCAATGTTCAACGAATCCAGTTCAGGACAGATCTTCTTTAACTGGCAATACAGGTTAATGATCTTATTTAACTCAGACCAATAATAGATATCATCCTTAATTCCTTTGTTCAGGAAGATGTGAAGCATTTTCAACTGAAACTTGTCTTCATAACCTTCGATATTATCTACATAAAACTCGAGGATGTCTTTTGCCCTGATACCGAGTCTTGAAGTGTAGAATGGAAAAGTTGGCTCTTCCTCGGCAGCCACTCTTATCCCAACTTTAAACGGTTGCTTAACCGAGCGTTTATAGGCATTCAGCTCCTCTTTATTATCAAGAATAGGAATTACATTTTTAAAGCCGGTATTGATCAACTGAGCAATTCTTCGTGTGTAACCTCTTTGCTTGAAACCGTTACAAATAATAAAGATGTCTTTATTGATGCGTTTCTTCTCGTGTAGCTTCTTAATGATCTCTATGTCGTACGCATAAGATGTTTCCAGGTGAATGCCATGCTCCAAAGCTTCTTCCACTACAAAAGAAAAATGTGAGCTTTTGGTGCAATAGCAATAATAATACTGGCCCTCATACTTATGCTTCTTAAAAGCCTTTGCAAACATGTCTTTGGCTTTGTTGATCTGCATACCAATCTTAGGCAGGTAGGAGATCTTCATCGGAGTACCATACTTCTCAATCAAGGCTTTCATATCAAGCCCGTTGAAATGCAGGTAACCATCTTTTACTAATAAGCCTTCTTGTGGAAAATTGAATGTTTGCTGAACGAGGTCCAGGTAAGAGTTGTTATTCAGATTGTTCATCAATTTTTAAACGGGTTGTTCTGTGAACAGGAATTTGATGCAAATGTAGACTTTATGCAAAAAGAAAGCCGAAGGAAATTCTCCCTCGGCTCTGCTATAGATTTTTTTCGATAGGTAATTACTTCACCTGTGCAATCAACCCTTTGAAGCTCTCAGGATTGTTCATAGCCAGGTCAGCTAGCACTTTTCTATCTAAGGTGATACCTTTCTTAGTTAAAAGGTTGATGAACTGAGAATAGGTTAAACCTTCTTCACGAACCGCTGCGTTGATACGGGCAATCCATAAACGGCGATATTCTCTTTTCTTCAACTTACGACCTACGTACGAATAGGTCATACCTTTTTCTACAATATTCTTGGCAACCGTGTAAACGTTTTTACGTTTGCCATAAAAGCCCTTGGCTTGTTTTAAAATTCTTTTTCTGCGTGCCCTGGAAGCAACTGCATTTTTTGAACGTGGCATATCTAAATGAGTTTAAAAGTTTAAAGTTTAAGGTTTAAAGTTGTGATGCTATCCAACTTCTTTGATTACTTCAATCTCAACAGGCGCATTACAAAATCCATGTGCGATTTTGAAACAACGCCGTCTTTAGCTAATGCACGTTTACGTTTTTTTGATTTTTTTGTCAGAATGTGACGCTTGAAGGACCTTTGGTGAGTAATCTTTCCAGTAGCGGTTACTTTAAAGCGCTTTTTTGCACTGGAGTTTGTTTTAACCTTTGGCATTTAAAATGCATTTTCTGGTTAACCCTTGAGGCGGATCTGCACAGGCAGAACACTTGTCGGGCCTCTTCAGGCAATATCCCAAGGTTTATTTTGGGGTCGCAAAGATAGGGATGAGATCGGAGAATGGAGAGGTTAGAGTAGAGAATTTTGTTAAGCTACCGTTGATTTTAGCCACTATTTCAACATTTTCAGGCAAACAGGAGTAGGCACTTCTATAGAATTTCCTGTTTCTGAAAGCAATCCGGTTCTCTTATCCCGTTTAAAAACTACAATATTGTTCGTCTCCTGGTTGGCTACTAATAAATAATTCCCGGTAGGGTCAATTACAAAATTTCTTGGCTTCTTACCTAATGTAGATTGGAAACCTTTTGTCGCCAGCTTGCCATCACTAGTAATGGAAAAGATCGCAATGTTGTTAGCATCTCCCCTGTTCGAAACATACAGGAACTTACCATCCGGCGAAACATGAATATCTGCACTGCCAATGCCGCCTTTGTAATCATTAGGATGGGAAGATATTCGCTGCAAAGGCACAATGGAATCTTTATTAATTGAAAAGACGGACACGGTTCCGGTCATTTCCTCCACCAGGTATCCAAACTTTCTATTGGGATGAAATTCAAAATGCCTTGGTCCACTGCCAGGTTCCGTTTGAATGGCTTTCTTTTTCGTTGTGTCAATAGGATTTATATCGTTTGCATTCACTGGGTAAACGACGATTTTATCTGTCCCCAAATCTGTAACAAACAATCTTTTTTCATCTGGTGTTAAAACAGTTGCATGAACATGCGGAGCATTCTGCCTGGATTTAACTATACTCGAGCCATAATGCTTCACCAATTGTTTTACAGCCTGCACCTCTCCATTCTCAGATAATGGGAATACAGAAAAACTTCCTCCTGAATAATTCCCTGCAAAAAGCCAATTATTCTTTTTGGATACTGTTATATAACATGGATGATCACTACCTGTTGTTTGCTTATTAATAAAATGAAGTTGTGCTGTTTTTCTATTGAAAGAAAATGAACTCACAGCACCAGGTGTTTTACCACCGTTTTCATTCACAGTATAAAGATATTTTCCATTGGCAGATAAAGCGAGGTAAGATGGATTGGGAACACTATCTGTATGGCTTAGCAACTTTAAAGAAGCATCCTTAGCATCAAACTGGTAAACATAAATACCTTTACTGCCTTTATTCGTGTACGTACCTACAAATAGGTAATGTTTCTGTGCCCATGTTGACAGATTAAAACTTATAAGAGCGACAAGTAGAATTGAACGCATATCAAATTCCTAAATCAATTTTTTGTTTTTTTGTAAGCTTTGCTTTTACCATTTCGTAACTATTGGCAATATAGCTCTCTAATTGTTTTTTACTGAGTTTGTTTGGTTCAGTCACCATCACCCACTTTGCTCTTGCCATATAAGGAGCAGGAATGAAACCCGGCTGATTGCTTAGCTCCTCAAACTCCTCATCTTTTACTTTAAATGAGAATTGGATTGGCTGTTCCATTGAGGTAACGCAAAACATCTTTCCTCCTACAGAGAACACAAGATCATGTTCCCATTTTACATCTTCTGTAACGGCAGGATGTGATAAACATATTTTCCGAAGCTCTTCTATATTCATAAATCCAAGATAAGTGGTTCTAATTATCTCTGTACAGCAAGCTTTAATTATATTTAGATAAGACCAACTTCTGAGAATGCTAAAAAAAGCAATTGCACTTTTCTGTTTCCTTTTTTTTCTCATTCAGCTCAATGCTCAAACCTTACCTTTTGAGAAATATACATCCAAAAATGGTTTGGTGTCTGACAGGATCACTGCTATTGCGCAAGATGATAAAGGCTTTATGTGGTTTGGATCCTATTTCGGCATTTCTATGTACGACGGGGTTCAATTTAAAAAAGCTAATCTGCCTATTCAACAACAAAACAAATATGTAACCTCTCTTTTATCGGCCAATAAAAAGATTTATGCGGGTTTTTTATTTGGAGGTGGCCTTGCTGAGTTTGAAAACGGTCAAACCCGGTCATATTTTATAAAGGGAAAAGATTCAGTAGCTGCCAATGATTTTGTTTGCATGTACGATAATGGCGATGGAAGTATTTTGCTGGGTAACACAGCAGGACAGTTGTACAGTTTTAAAAACGGGAGCTTCAGTTTTTTATATAACCTTCCGATAAATGCGGGCCTCTACCCTCATTCAATTCAAAAAGATAAGTTCAACTCTATTTGGGTCGGATCTGAGCAAGGTTTATATGTTTTACCTCAGCCCTACAGAAAGGTGTTTCATTTGTTCCCTAAGGACAATGTTTTTTCACTTACAAAAAGCAAAAATGAGATATGGCTTGCCAGGACAAATGGAGTAAGTACAACGATACAAAGTGCATCAGGTCTCGACATTGATAAAATAGTAGATCTTAAAACACAAAACCAACTGACCCAGATCAAACCCTCTGGATTTTATGGCAACCGTCAATGGGGTTTATGGCTCATTAATATCAACAAAGGTCTCGTTAACATCAATAACGGTCAGATTCGTCAGTTCAATGTTTCAATTGATCCTACTACAGATATCAATTCGGTATTTGCAGATAGAGAAGGAAATATTTGGATAGCAAATGAACCTGGTGTGATGAAGATCTCCAATTTTACTGCACAAGCATATCTTTTTGATGAAACAGCTATAGGTAGCGGCTCTTTAACAATCGGCAATGATTCTTTGATCTGGGTTTCTAATTCCAAAGCATTGTACAGTATAACCAATAAAGGAATAGAGAAAAAGAACCTCTCCAATGCAATGAACCGATACTATGGTTTGCTACATGCTGACCAAAATAGAAATCTATGGATAGGTTATTGGGACGAGGGGCTAGTTAAAGCAAGATGGGAGAAGAACAAGCTGTTATCTGCAGATAATAAAACTGTTTTTAAGCAAACAAAGATAAAAGCCCAGGCGGTGGCTGAAGATAGCAAAGGGAACATTTGGATTGCGGGATCAAATGGCCTGTACCATATTAAAGAAAAGAGGGTCGTTGATTTTGTTCAGCCAAAAAATATACTTGGTCAACCTGCATTTATCACTTGCATGTCTTTGGATGAAGAAAATAAGATATTGTGGCTTGGAGACAACGCAAATGGGGTGATCAAACTCAAAATGGAAGAAGGGCCAAATGGGCTTTACAAGTATAGAGAACTTGATTTTATTACATCCCGCCATGGCCTAAAAGATACTTACATAAGAAGCATCCTTGCAGACAAAAAAAATCACTTATGGATTGGTACACGGTTTGGCGGAATTTATAAGGTTGAAAACCGTAATAAGCAAAATGCAGTAACACATTTAAATAAAGAAGCAAACCTTTCTTGTAACAGAATTTCGGATATAGTAATGCAGGATACGACCGCCGTGTGGTTTGCAAGTTGCGATGGCTTATACAATTATCAATATGCTACCAACGCATGGGCACACCTTAATACTAGCGACGGTTTATTGAATGCAGAAATATTTAGCCTGGAATACGATGAAAAAAGACAATCTATCTGGGCTTTATCAGCACAAGGTGTCACCAGGCTGAATACTCATACGGAAAAGATTGAAACCAAGCCATTAGTTAGCATTACGTCAGTTACTATCCCAGGTAAAAGTGAACCACTTGCTTTGATCTCAAAAAGCCCGGTAAGGTTCTCCTCCGGCAATAATTCAATTCGCATTGACTTTGCAGGAGCAAGTTTTATCGATGAAAAAAAGATCACTTATAAATATATTTTGGAAGGTCATGATAAGGTGTGTAGTGATCAAACTTTTACCAATAATGTTACCTATGCTTCTCTTCCGCCGGGCAAATACCATTTTAAGGTGATGACTGCTAATGCAAGAGGCATTTGGAGCGGTGAAGTTGCTGGTTTTGAGTTTGAAATTGTAATGCCATTTTACAAACGAACCTGGTTTGTCATTTTATGCATTGCTTTCATTTTTCTCATGGCTTATTTTATTCGCCTGCAACAATTGAAACAACGCTTTAAAATAGAAAAGCTAAGATTATCCATCGCAAAAGATCTGCATGACGATGTAGGAGCCACATTAGGCAGCATTACTATTTTAAGCAAAACAGCAACAAGGAAACTGGATAAAAAGCATGCAACAGAAGAAGTTCTTCCCATTTTTGATAAGATCAGCCAATCTGCAAAAGACACTCTTGACGCTATGGATGATATTGTTTGGTCTATCAATCCGGATAAAGATTCATTTCACGACTTAACGATCCGGATGCGTGAGTTTGCCATACCATTGCTGGAGGCAAAGGAAATTACTTTTTCATTCGAAACAGTTGGTAGTAATGACAAGGTAATCCCTATGGATCTTAGAAGAAACGCCTTTCTCATTTTCAAAGAATCTATACATAATGTATTGAAACATGCTAATGCGGCTCATGTCAATATTAAAATATTGGCTACAGATACTTTTGCAATTGAAATAAAAGACGATGGTAATGGATTTGAAATATCATCGCCAACCCAACGCAATGGCTTACGTAACATGCAATCAAGGGCAAAAGAAGTGAAAGGCAGAGTTGAAGTAGTTTCTTCAAAAGATGGCACATCTATCCAATTTAAAGCACCACTAAGATGAATATATGATTGCATCATACCGCCAAACACAATACCTTTCCTCTATGACTTCCATCAAGGTGGCTTTATGTGAAGACAATAAAGTATTCCGGGAAAGCCTGGAACAGTTTATCAATGATACACCTGGATTTGAAGTGGTAGCTTCTTACTCCTCTGCTGAAAGCATTCTTGAAGGTATTGACCTATACGGTCCTGAAATTATCCTGATGGATATTGATATGCCCGGCATAAACGGCATTAAAGCAACGGGCTTGATCAAAGCAAAATTTCCCGATGTAAATGTTCTTATTCTAACCGTATATGAAGATGATCAAAAAATATTTGATGCAATACTGGCTGGTGCAACAGGCTACCTGTTAAAGAAAACAGCACCGGAAAAAATCCTTGAATCAATCAGGGAACTAAAAGAAGGCGGAGCATCAATGAGTGCTTCCATAGTAAAAAAGGTTATCTCCTATTTCAACCGAAAAGAATCAGCAAATCAAAATGACTACACACTCTCTCAAAGGGAATTGGTGATATTAAAATGCCTGGTAAACGGCGACAGTTATAAAATGATAGCTGATCACTGTGCTATCAGTATCGGCACTGTTAGAACCCACATAAGCAACATCTACAAAAAGCTGCACATTAATTCAAAATCAGAAGCAGTTGCAAAGGCCCTGAAAGAAAAGCTTGTTCCCTGAAACACGTAAACTTCTCCAAGCCTCTTTTCCGATAACACTCATATGAATATATGATTGTCTTGCGCATCATTTTATGTCACATTTGTTTACTACCAAAAACGCTTTTCATGAAACAGATTCTATTAGCCATTACTATTATGCTGCTTAGTTTAAATGCTCCTGCACAAGTATTAAAGAAACTTGGTGACAGGGCCAAACAAAAGCTGGAGCAAAAAGCAGGAGATAAAGTCGATAAAGCGGTAGATGATGCCGTTGATGGAAAGAAAGATAACAACAATCAAAACAATAGTAACGGCAACTCAGCAGATACCGACTCAAACACCGAAGAGAACACAAAAAAGGAAGTTAAGCCTGAAAATCTTAAGGCTTACTCGAAATATGATTTTGTACCTGGAGAAAAAATAGTTTCCTATGAAGACTTTACCCGTACAGATATTGGCGACTTTCCTACTAACTGGAATACGAATGCTACAGCAGAAGTTGTAACGCTTAATAAAAAAGAAGGGAAGTGGCTTAAAATTAATAAAGAAGGCGTTTGGCTGCCTGAGTTCATAAATACATTGCCAGACAACTTTACGCTGGAATTTGATTTAGGTGTGAGCAATGATTTTGATGGCAGTGTTTTCAACGTCAACATTGCCAATCTTAAAAACCGGGATCAGGATTACACTGACTTTTATCACTATGTAAATTGGAGACATGGTCATGCTTTGCACATGGAGTTTAAGCCATCTAATGGACGAGGATCAGCCCATGCACAAATACAGGCTGCTACAGACGGAAATTACCAGGTTAATAATAACGTTGAATTCAGCACATGGAATAATGAAAAGGCCAACTTTGCACACATCTCTTTGTGGAGGCAAAACCAAAGACTGAGAATTTACGTCAATGGCGAAAAAATTTTCGACATACCAAAAGCTTTCCAGACAGGTGGTAAATACAATATGGTAAATTTTGCCATGCAAGGGTCGTATAAGCCTGATGAGTATCATTATTACTTAAGCAACATTCGGCTTGCAGTTGGCGCACCGGACACCAGGAACAAACTAATGACTGAAGGAAAGTTTGTAACACGTGGAATATTGTTCGATACAAACAGCGACAAGCTTAAGCCAGAATCTTATGGTGCTTTAAAAGACATTTCGAACGTTCTGAAAGAAAATCCTGGTATTAAAGTAAAAATAGTTGGCCATACAGATGCTGATGGAGATGAAAAATCAAACCTTGATCTTTCTAAACGCCGTGCTGCTGCAGTTAAAGCAGCTTTGATTAAAGAGGTTGGTGTTGCTGGTGATAACCTTGAAACGGATGGTAAAGGAGAAGCTGAACCGGTTGATAAGAATCCTACTGCTGAAGGAAAAGCCAATAACAGAAGAGTTGAGTTTATCAAGCTATAAGTATGGCTGCACCCAAACGCTTTCTGTTCATCTTATTTTTTACAATATCATTATATGGCTTTGGGCAGGAGTGCAACAATTGCGACTCCTATCCAAAGCTTATTGCTTTCGGCTTTGATGTTCAGGTGCCGGAACCAGGCAAGGAAGACAGTACTGAAAACCTGTGGCCGCAATGGAAAGCTTTATTCAGGCTTGCTGATCATGTCTCTTCTAAAATCAAAGCAGCCAATCAAAATTGCGTTGGTGTGGTTTTGCCTCCGCCTGTAGATACAGGTGATGTGCAAATGATGTCTGTAGGTGGAGAAACATTCGTGAATCTTCCTTCAAATCCAAATATCGCTTCTGACTTGTCTGTATATGGCAATTACCTGATGACGGGTAATATACAGAAATCAGGCGAAGGCTATTTGATGCATATCGAGATACAGACCAGTTGCAGCAGAAAAATAGTGGCAGCTGTTGACGTGCCTTTTCAGTTATCTACCTTAGCAGGAAACGTAAACTCTGTAGCACAACAAGCTGTAGCACAAATATCACCGCTTCACGAAAAGATCAGGAAGTTTGAAATCGAAGAAAGACAAAGAGATAAATCACTTTCTCTTTTAAGTGTCAATTTTGAACCGATTAAAATTACTGCAGTAAAGCCCACATTAAAGCCTGGTGAGAGTACCGAATTTACTATCGAGTTGAAAGATTGTGATGGCAAGCCAATCGCAAACAGAGAAATTTTGTTTAGTCAAAGTTCTTTTGGCGGTTTGAAAATTCACGGAACGTTAGGAGGAAGTGTATCACCTCTTAAACTGATAACAGATGCCAATGGAGTGGCAAAAGGCAGGTTTACATTAAAAGCAGGTGCAAAAGAAGCCATTATTAATGCACATAGTCCAGGTAAAGATGTAAGAGGCTGCAATAGCATATTCGTTGGGGATGCAGCAATAAATATTAAACGCACCTATTCGGGTTATGTAAGATACAGCCTAGATAATATTGATCAATGTGAAAAGCAAACTCAATCGGGAGTAACTAATAATCATACTAGTTGGAACCACGTTCTGAAAGTTCAATATTCTGCAAGCTTTTATTCAGAAGGTGCTGGCTTTAGCAGCGCTGATAATAGTTCGGATGACCTGGTACCAGATGTATTGGAAAGTGGGAGTATGATGATAAAGAACTATCAAATAGCCCGTTCGAAAGTTGCTAATAATGCACCGACTATGCAGGTGGTTACAAAAGATCAAAGCGGCGGGGTAAGATCAGCAACCCTATCTTTTTCATCAAGTGATAAGCTTATTGCAGCCTCGTTAGATATGAAGTTTGATCTGCAGGGGATGGCAGGGTTCAAACAAACCTATTTAGAACCATCCAGACAACATGCTAATGAGGAGTATGTACACAGTTTTACGATCTATCCAAATGACCCTAATGTGAAATATCAAAAGATAAAGAGTGGCAATACGGTGAAACATATCATTACTTACCTGAGGACGCAGACCCTCGAATGCACTCAAAGAGTTGAACGCTTTCAGCTTTATATAACTGAAGAATAAGCTGAGATAAGACATTAATTAAAAGGCGACCAATTTAGGTCGCCTTTTTAATTGTATAAAAGATTATTGCTCATTCTCTGCAGGGTCATCATCGTCCTGCTGATTATTAGTATCATTATTTTCAGTTTCATTCATCCCCTTTGCCATATAGGCTTTAAAAATTAAAGCTCCCAGCTCACAATCATCTTCGCCTTCCATTGCATCAATCAATTGCTTCATTGCTTTTTTAGGATCGTCTGGCTCGTCCTTATATTTTTTCGACACCTTATTCATACAGGCATTCACCTGGGAATCTTCTTTTTGAAAAGCTGACGCTACAACTTCTATTTCCGCTGCAACATTTGTCTGTTCCTCCTCGTCCAATTTTGAAATTTCTTCTCGGGTTGTGGTTTCGGGGTCATCACTTTTAAGTGCCTTTTCAAACACCCGCCTTGCATCTTTACTAAGCGAACGGGTTAAAGGAGTCATACAATCGCATATATCGGCAGCCATTGCATCCATGGGGTTCTTCTTTTTGGAAGATCTTTCAGTTGTGGATTCATCATCTTCCTTGTCCAGGGATTTGCTGTCAGAGTTGCATGCCATAGCAAGTGATGCCATAACAATAAAAAAGCTAAGGGTTTTTTTCATGATGTATTTTTTAATTTATTACTCTTCCTCTTCTTCTGTATCGTTGTTATCTGCTTTTTTCTTAAGCTCCTCCTGCCCCATTTTAAAAACATAAGCTGCCATCTTGCAGTTCTGCCGACTCTCCATTTCATCTACCAACTTATCCAAAAACTTGTCTTTATCCTTTGTCCTTAACTTTTCCAACTTCTTATCAACCTTGGCTATGCACTTGGTAACTTTTGAATTTTTATCCTGTAAAGAAGTAAAGAATTCTGTAAAATCAGCTAACTCTTCTTCGGACAACTTTGCCCGTTCGTCTGCTATCACCTGTTCGTCACGTTCGCCTTCAGCAATCAGGGCAACAAATTTTTTTGTTTTCTTGCTTAAAGCTTTTTCCTTAGCCGAAAAGCATTTACAGTAATCATCTGCTATCTCCGGCACTTTATCCTCAGCCATATTAGCACAGGAAAAAATTAATACGGTAGCAAAAAAAACAATCACATTCTTCATCATAGACTGTTGGTTTATATAAAGTACTTCAATTTTTTGAACTCAGCCAAAAGCTGTTCATAAAAAAGCCCGGCGTCACCGGGCTTCAACTTAAAGCTATTTATTTATTCTTCGTCCTTCTCGTCAGTTGTTTCGTTTTCATCAGTTGTTTCTTCTTCACCTTCATCGGTGTCTTGTTCACTTGCCATCTTCATCATAGCAGCAGCTACTTCACAATCAGAAACATCCTGCATTTCATTCGCTATCTCCTTAGCCAATTTTTTATCTTTATCCTTAACCTTATATTTCTTTTTCAGGCCCTTAACACATTTTTCGATCTTCTTGTTGTTGCCTATATTACCTAGCGGTAATTTCTTCTGTCACTTCAGCTTTTTCATCTTCATCCTCAATTTTTTCTATTTCTTTGGTGATAACCTCTTGCACATTATCAGATTTGAAGGCCTTAATAACAATCTTCTTTGTTCTCGGACTTAATTTATTAGTTACGGATTCAAAACATCCACAAACATCTTCAGCAATGTCCTTGGTTTTGTTATCATTGCTGCAAGCCACCATCACCACAGCCAGCACAATAAGGGTTGAAAGTTTCTTCATAAACAGTTTTAATTTTTTTTGAAAGATAATATCATTTGGCATTCAACAAATAAAAAAGCCCTGCAAATACAGGGCTATAATGATTTCTATTAATACAACTATGCACTTTTGGTTTCTGCTTTCTTCTTAGCTGCTTTTGGAGTAAAAATGGCAAGCATTCTCTTTCCTTCCAGCTTTGGCATACTTTCCAACTGGCCAAAGTCTTTTAAACGATCGGCAAATTTTAATAACAACAGTTCGCCACGGTCTTTAAACTGAATGGCACGTCCTTTAAACTGAACGTATGCTTTCACTTTATTTCCTTCTTTTAAAAAGTTCTCCGCATGCTTTGATTTAAAATCAAAATCATGATCATCGGTATTAGGCGTAAAACGAATTTCCTTCATTTCTGAAGTTTTCGCTTTGGCCTTCATCTCCTTTTCTTTCTTCTTCTTATCGTAAAGGAATTTATTATAGTCAATTACTTTACAAACCGGCGGATCGGCTTGCGGAGAAATCTCAACCAGGTCAAGTTGTTGTTCCTGTGCAATCTTCATTGCTTCCTGTGTTGGATAAACACCAACGGTTACATTGTCTCCAACTAAACGTACCTGCGGTACCCTGATGTGATGGTTAATGCGGTGTTCTGCTTCTTTACGCGGAACGAATCTTCCTCTTCCAAATCCGCCACCGCCAGGTCTGAATCCTCCTTTGTTAGGTAATGCCATAAATTATTGTCCACTGCTTACTGCCGGCAGATCAGCAAGCGATGTGGCTCTTTCATTTTTGTTTTAAAGAACTGCCGATTTTTATTTTTACTGAGCAACATTACTACTATCATCTTTCGTTGTGTCACTCACTTTTACGTTCTGTAATTCTATTCAGCGCCTTAGCCCACAGAGAGCCACTGAGATTGACAGCACCTCTGAGGTTCTCTGTTCTTGTCCGTGGTCCTCTGTGTAACTAATATTTCTCTCAAGGCACGAAGCTTGACATTTTTTATTCACTTTGCTACAATACCTAAAATCCAAAGAACACATCTTTCTTATACTCTTTCAAACTCGTTCAATCACTCCTTCTCTCCTTGATCTCCTCAACTATTTCATTGATAAATTCCTCAACTCCTTTTGCACCCAGATCACCTTTACCTTGTCTTCTTACCGATGCTTTTCCTTCATTCATTTCTTTTTCACCTATCACCAACATGTAAGGCACTCGCATCAATTCTGTATCCCTGATCTTTCTGCCAATCTTCTCCTGCCTGTCATCTATCTCTGCACGAATATCAGCTTTTTTTAATTTTTGCAACACATCTTTTGCATAATCCATAAACTTGTCCGAAATAGGCAAAATCTTTACCTGAACAGGTGCGAGCCATGTTGGAAACTTACCGGCATAATGCTCCAGCAAAAAGCCAATAAAACGTTCATGTGTACCCAATGGTGCACGGTGAATGATCAATGGCGTTTCCGCTTTGTTATCTTCCGTAGTGTATTGAAGCTTAAAGCTTCTTCCCTGTGAAAAATCCACTTGGTTGGTCGCTAATGTAAATTCTCTTCCAATAACGCTGTAGATCTGCACATCTATCTTAGGCCCATAAAACGCAGCTTCATCCTGCACTTCTACAAATGGAATGTTAGACTCTATCAATACATTTCGCACCATTTCTTCTGTCTCTTTCCACAGTTCCGGTTCGTTCACATACTTCACTCCTAATTTCTCTGGTGAGTGCAATGAGAGGCGCATCACATATTTATCAACTCCAAAGATTTTAAAGTACTTCAGGTACATCTCATTCACTGCTCTGAACTCGTCGGCAAATTGTTCACGAGTACAATAGATATGAGCATCGTTCATGTGCAGGCAACGAACCCGCATCAAACCAAATAGTTCACCACTTTGCTCGTAACGGTAAACCGTTCCATATTCTGCAATACGATAAGGTAAGTCGCGGTAACTTTTTGGAATAGCTGAATAAACTTTGTGATGGTGCGGACAGTTCATGGCACGGAGATAATACTTCTCTCCTTCCATTTCCATTGGTGGATACATGCTATCCGCATAATAAGGTAAGTGTCCGCTAGTGAGGTACATGCTTTCCTTTGCAATATGTGGCGTAACCACTCGTTTATACCCGCCCTCTGATTCCGTTTCTTTTGCCAGCTTTTCCAATTCTTCAATCACCACGGTTCCATTTGGTAACCACATGATCAACCCTTGGCCAACATCATCATCCATGGTGTAGATGTTCAGTTCGCGACCCAGCTTACGATGATCTCTCTTCTTCGCTTCTTCAAGCATTTGCAAGTACTCATCTAACTGCTTTTGCGAAGGGAACGTAACACCATAAATGCGTGTAAGCTGTTTATTTTTCTCATCGCCTTTCCAATAAGCACCGGCAATATTAGTAAGCTTGATGGCTTTAATAAAACCGGTATGCGGAATATGCGGACCACGACATAGGTCAGTAAATCCCCCTTGAGTATAAAATGTTATCTCACCGTCTTGCAGGTTTTGCAACAGGTCAAGCTTGTATTCATCTCCTTTTTCCGAGAAGTATTGAACCGCTTCTGCTTTGGCGATGGGCTTTCTTTGATAAGCATTGTTTTGCTTCGCAAGCTCAGCCATCTTTACTTCCAATTTGCGTAAGTCATCTTCTGAAATAGAATGGCCACCTAAGTCAACATCATAATAAAAACCGTTCTCTACAGGAGGTCCAACCCAAAACTTCACACCCGGGAACATGCTTTCGATAGCTTCTGCCATCAGGTGGGCCGACGAATGCCAGAAAGTGTTCTTTCCACCATTATCATCCCACGTCAGCAACTTTAAAGACGCATCCGTATCAATAGAACGAAACGCATCCCATACTTCGCCGTTAATTTCAGCAGCTAAAACTTTTCTGGCCAGTCCTTCGGAAATAGACTTAGCAATATCAAGGGCCGATGTGCCTTTTGGATATTGTCTGACAGATCCATCCGGTAATGTAATATTGATTATATCGCTCATAAAGAGCCGCAAAATTAACAAAATCAATGCTACAGAAGTGGATTGAAAAAAGGCGTAGGCTTTAATTTCACCATCCGATGAGTACTGCTTTTTACAAATTCACTTTATTCATTCTTTTGCTGCTGTGTTTTACAGCGGTTTCCGCACAAAATATTACGGGCATTTGGCGGGGCCATTTCACGTCGGAATTTGGTGATCAATACAAACTGGAAGTACAGGTGGAACAAACCCGGAAGAATGGTGTGACTGGTGTAACTTACTCATACCTCTCCACTGTGTTTTATGGTAAGGCTACTGCAACAGGGTATGTAAAAACAACGTCGAAAAAAATACTGCTTCAGGAGATTAAAACAGTTGAATTAAAAATGTCTGGTGGTTCTGTGGCTTGTATTATGAAGTATGATCTTACCTACACCAAATCTGGTAATGAAGAATTCCTGGAAGGATCTTATTCAAGCTTTTATGAAAAAACAACCTATGGTTCAAAAAGGGGTGATAACTGTGGAGGCGGAACCGTGTTTTTGAGAAAAGTGCAAACTTCTGATTTTTATGTTGAACCTTTTCTGCGAAACAATCCAATCAAAAAGCCATCAACTAACACTACAGTCAAAAAAAATACACCGAAACTCCCAGTTCAAAATACCAAACCATCTGTTCAAAAGCCGGTGACCAAGCCAAAACAAGACCTGGTTAAAAAAGAAAAAGAACTTCCAAAGAGAGATACTATTCAAACAAGAAAACAGGACCCGGTGGTAATTGAACAGCCCAAAATAGAGAAGCCTAAGTTTACCGTTCCGGCTACTACCCGCTCCAGAACCAATGATCTTACGCAAACATTCATTGTTAAGAATGAAAAGATCACTGTAAAACTGTATGATAATGGTGAAGTGGATGGCGATACAGTGACGGTTTACATGGATGGAAAACCAGTGTTGAGTAATAAAATGCTTTCAACTACTCCTCTGTCAATTACCCTTGAGATGGATGAAGATAATTCGGAGCATGTCTTAATAATGGTGGCTGAAAACCTGGGACGCATACCACCTAATACTTCTTTAATGATTGTTCAGGATGGAGATAAAAGATATGAAGTGCGGATTACATCCACCGAACAAAAAAACGCTATGGTGCGGTTTAAATACCGGAAATAGAGCCCATCCCCGAACCTTTCAAGCCGTTCACATAATTTATTCCATGCGGTATCATGAACTCTTTATTTTCCGTTGGTGAAGTTTAGACTTGTAATACTATTTTGTCTTTCACTCATCCACCTTTCGTTATCTGCGCAGGAATTGAATGGCATTTGGAAAGGTACACTTACCCAACAACCTGGTGGCTGCTTCCCTACCTACAATGTAGAGTTGCAGGTAAGTATCAAAGGGGATAAAGTAAGTGGCTTTTGTTATCACTTTTCCGATGTTACCAACTATGTAAAGAAAGACTTTGATGGGTTCTATAATGCTGCCACTAAAACCATCAATATTCAGGAGCACAGGGTAATGGTATTTAAAATACCACAGGACTGTACGCCTTGCATCCGCTACTTTACTTTGCAATACCGTAGAGAAGGAAACACTGAAATATTGATTGGAGATTGGGGCGGTACAGTGATGAATGGTAGTGCAGCCTGTACACCCGGTCGCATTCTTCTGAAACGGGTGGATCGCTCGGAGTTTGATCACATTAAAGAAATAAGAGTTGATACGGGCACAATCAAACTCGAATTTTATGATAACGCAGAAGTGGATGGCGATACCATTTCTGTTACTGTGAATAATCAAACGGTCGTTTCTCATAAAAGACTGGGCCTGAAACCTGTTTCTGTAGACATAAAAGTTGACCTGGAAAACCCTGAGCAGGAGGTAACCATGGTAGGCGAAAACCTTGGAACCATTCCTCCCAATACAGCACTATTAATTGTTACTGCCGGGAAAAAACGTTACCAGCTTTACCTTGCTTCTAACGGAAAGAAAAATGCACAGGTACGATTCATCTATGATAAAGAAAACATAGGGGCTGAATCAGAAACGAAAATTCCACGTAACTGATGGAATAACCGGGAACAACGATACTTGTTTTGCTTTGATCTCTAAAGTTCCTGCAAACGGATCGCCACTTTGATCGAAATAAATAAAGTAAGGATTCAACCGGCTATACAAATTGTATACGCTGAATACCCAATAGCTTTTTACTCTTTTCTTCTTTTTAGGAACAGGTGTGTAAGTAGCTGATACATCCATACGATGATACGCTTTCAAACGGTATTGATTGATTTTGCTGTATTCCTGCGTAAGCACTCCGTTTACCAAATAAAACCTTTCTGGTAATGAAGTTGCATTGCCCGTGCCATAAACAAACACACTTCCCAGTTTCCACTTCTTATTCAATTCATAAGTGCCTACAACAGACAAGTCATTCCTTCTGTCGTATTTGGCGGGAAACTTTTCAGCATCGTTCAGGTTTGGAAACTTGCGCCATGTCCAGGACAAAGTATATCCTACCCAACCGGTAAGTCGTCCTCTTACTTTGTTCACAAACAATTCAGCGCCATAACTCCAACCTTTTCCAAATACAAATTCTTCTTCCGGATCTACCAAAGATGGAGTGTAGCCTTCTTTATATTCGATCTGGTTTTGCATGTTTTTATAGTACAATTCCAAAGAGGTTTCATACATATTCTCTTTAAAGTTTTTGAACACACCGGCAGCGTATTGCCAGCTTAGCTGAGGCCTTACCCTGAAAGTACTGGGCACCCAAAGATCAGTTGGCAAAGTTGTGCCGGCATTACTCACCAGGTGAATGAATTGCAGGTTACGTGTTACCGATGCCTTGATTGATGTTGACTGATTCACCGAATAACGCAATGTCATTCTGGGCTCAATCCCTGAATAGTTTTTTACTTTTTCGAAGTTATCAAATACTGTACTGTCTAATTTATTCTGATCTGCATCTCTCACAAATCTTGTATAAGGCCCAATTTGAGTAAAGCCTGCGTATCGAACACCATAGTTTACCTTGATCTTCTCACTTACATCCCAATCGTCTTGTATATACAGAGCTTTCTCCAAAGCATACTTCTCGCCTTCTTTGCTTGGTTTAAAAACTATTGAATCCTGTCGGCCTGAAGCAACATTCGGTATGAACTTGTGATGGGTTATTAATCCACCAAACTTTATTTTATGCTTTGCTGAGGGATAATAATCAAAATCTACCTTGGCATTATAATCTCTTATCCCGGAGGAAAGTTTGATCTCAAAATTATTTTGTGCAGCACCAAAGCTGAAGTTATAATCGTTGTATACCAGCGTTGTATTGGCGAACAACTTCCTATTGAATACGTGATTCCATCGCAATGTTGCAGTTGAATTGCCCCAAGGAACATCTGCTTTAAAAGAAAGCTTAGCATCTCGATAGGTAAATACATCTCTGCCAAAATATCCGCTTAAGTAAATTCTATCCTTATCTGAAAAACGGTAATTCACCTTTGCATTAAGATCGTAGAAATAGTAACCCGACCCATAAGCATTTGCAGTCTTCTTTATAAATGGCTTCGCCAGGGCATCCACATACGTTCTCCTAGCGGAAACCATGAAAGAAGCCTTATCTTTTTTTATAGGACCTTGCAAAGAAAGGCGTGAAGCAATCAAACCAATACCACCTTCTCCCTGGAATTTATTGCTATTGCCATCCTTCATGGAAACATCCAATACAGATGAAAGTCTGCCACCATATTGTGCAGGCATGCCACCTTTTATCATAGAAACATTCTTAATGGCATCTGAATTAAAAATGGAAAAAAAACCAAACAGGTGGCCTGTGTTATAAACAACTGCATCATCCAGCATAATGAGATTCTGATCCGGCCCGCCACCACGAACATAAAAACCAGCATTTCCTTCGCCTGCGTTTCGAACGCCGGGAAGTAATTGGATCGTTTTTAGAATATCCACCTCGCCCATAAAAGATGGCAGGGCTTTTATCTGGTTCATGGAAAGGTCAATCTTGCCCATCTGCGCATTTTTCACGTTGGCATCTCGCCTCCTGCTATATACAACTACCTCGTTTAATGCTGCAGATTTTGGTAGCAATAAGATATTGCGTTCCGTGTTTTGCAGAAGAGACACAGCAAATGATGATGTTATATACGATACATGCGATACTACTGCATCATACTCGCCTTTGTCAGTGGTAATTGAATAAAATCCATATTGGTTACTGGTAACTATTTTGCCTGATATATTAATTGAGGCACCAATGATTAATTCTCCACTAAGACTATCTTTTATGTATCCGCTTAGTGTAAATCTTTCTTGTGCAAAAGAGGATAACGACGAGAAAAAAAGAACAAAAAGAAGGAGGATCCTGCCTGAGTGATTTTTCATTTTTGTGCGTAGTTCAGTGAGTCTTTGGTTTCGCCACATGCAAGCATGCCGCTATGGTATTTAGGATGATGCAATCCGAGATAAGGATTCCTTATCTGCTTTTTATCACTTAGCCAGTTAGCTGTTTCATCGTCATTAAAAGCCATCGGACATTCCTGCCAATATACCTTTGAGGCATCAAATTGAATTACACGTAAAAAATCGTAAAGATTATTAGAAAGCGATTGAAAGCCGCGACGCTTTGCTTCCAAATCACCTGCTTGTTTGATAGTGACAATATCAGCTTTAGCATTGTCAACCGAGCCTTTTGCAGATGTGCCAATGCCTGTTGTGTCCTTGCTTAATTCGTCCCATTTAACTGCTTCCAACCCGGCATTCAATTCTGTGGCTGCTGTTGCCGCTTTTACACTGTCCCAGTTTACAAAAGCTTCTGAAAGCTGGTAGTATGAATTCAAAGCATCATCTACAGATTTATTAAAAGCAGCGCTGTATTTGCTTTGAGCAATTGGCGCCTGTTTCGGGCCTTTATCCCGTTTATTGTCTTTTTTAAATACAAAGAACCAGACAGCAACACTTGCGCCTATGATCAAAAGAAGGAACAAAAATCTGCGCATAGAAAAATTTTGCCGCAAAAGTAAATCGCAGATTTAAGGATTTGCGGGATTTCTCAGATTCTTTCTAAATGCAGATCTCATTGGTATTGAAAATGCCAAACTTTAAGACTTCATCAGCGAAATCCATTTAAATCTGTGAATTCAGTACTCTATTTTTGCGCCTCTTATGTTAGCAGGTTTACAAAACGTTACGTTCGAATTTGGTTCAAGAGTGATTGTGCAGGATGCCACCTGGCATATTCATCCGGGTGAACGCATTGGTCTTATTGGTTATAACGGAACCGGGAAGTCCACCCTGTTGAAAGTTTTAGTGGGCGAATATACTCCTTCTAAGGGCACGGTTGAGCGCAGCCGCAACACCTCCATCGGGTATTTGCATCAGGATCTTTTAAGTTTTGATACTAACGAATCTATTGTTGAGGTGGCCATGCATGCTTTTGACAAAGCAAAAGCTTTGGAAAAAGAGCTGGACAAAATGGCTAAGGACCTGGAAACGAATTCATCGGATGAATTGCTCGACTTATATAGTCATAAGCTACACGAGTTTGAAGAGGCAGGTGGTTATGTAATGCAACATAAAACAGAAGAAATTCTGCAAGGCCTGGGCTTTGAAAACAGTGCTTTGCAAAGGCCTTATAAAGAGTTTAGTGGTGGATGGAGAATGAGAGTATTGCTGGCCAAAATGATTTTGCAACAACCTGATTTATTATTGCTTGATGAGCCTACGAACCACTTAGACTTACCTTCTATTGAATGGCTGGAAAAATATCTTACGCATTACCAGGGTTCTGTTGTAATTGTGAGCCACGATAAATATTTCCTCAACCGCATGGTCACAAAAATTGTCGAAGTATACCAACAGGAACTACACATCTACAATGGCAATTATGATTATTACGAAACCGAAAAAGCCATTCGTGTGGAGATGCAGCAGAAGGCATATGAAAACCAACAGGATTATATCCGTCAGAACGAACGGTTGATTGAACGCTTTCGTGCCAAGGCCAGTAAGGCAGCTATGGCACAAAGCCTAATAAAAAAGCTGGATAAACTGGATCGTATAGAAGAAGCAGAGATTGTGCGGCCTAATATCAGGATCAACTTTCGGGTAGATAAAACACCAGGAAAAGTTATTGCCGAACTAAAAGATGTAAAAAAAGCTTTTGGTGATAACGTTATTGTCAAGCATGCTTCAGCAGAAATTGACAGGGGCGATAAGATTGCTTTGATTGGTGCGAATGGCAAGGGGAAATCCACCTTGTTACGCATTATTGCCGGCGTTGAAACATTCGAAGGCGAAAGAAAATGGGGACACAATGTTGATGAAAGCTTTTATGCACAGCACCAGTTAGAAGCCCTGAACATCAATAACACCATCATTGATGAAATGAAAGAATGTGGAAGCCAAATGACTGAGTTGGAATTGAGAGGTTTGTTGGGCTGCTTTTTGTTTAGTGGTGATGATGCTGATAAAAAGATTCGTGTGCTAAGTGGTGGTGAGAAAGCAAGGGTGGCTTTGGCTAAGACCATTGTAAGCAAGGCTAATTTTTTAATGTTGGATGAACCTACCAACCACCTGGACATGCACAGTTGCGATTTGCTGATTGAGGCATTGAAGAAGTATGAAGGCACCATCATTCTTGTAAGCCACGACCGTCATTTTATTTCAAAGACAGCCAATAAGATCTGGGAGATAGTTGACCAGGAAATTAAAGAGTTTAAAGGCGGATATGAAGAATGGGTAGAATGGAAAGAGCGGATGGCAAAGCGGGAAAAAGAGAATGCCACTGGCAATAGGCAACCTACGGGTGAAAAAACTCAGAACAAGCCACAGGAAGTAAAGACAGCCGAGCCAGTACGGAAATCATCAGAAAAATTGCCTGAACCTTCTGCAAAGCAGGCTATCAATAAAGAGGCACAGAAAGAGCTGCAAAAGCAGCAGCGCTTATTTCAGCAGTTAGAGAAACAGCTTGCTGATTTGAATAAGAAGAAAACTGAATTAGAAGCCAGGCTGGCAGAGCCAGATACGTATTCTAATCCTGATGAATTTAAAAAGACTGAAGCTGCTTACAAAAAAGCTACGCAGGAATTAGAAACAGATAACAAGGAATATGAGGTTGTGTTTGAGAAATTAATGGAGCTGGAGGGTGAAAATAATTGAGTGCTTTACTATAATGAAAGAAGACAGGCTATTTGCCAGGATTAGTGCAATTATTCCAATAACTTGGCTTTTTACTTTTCTCGTTACACTTTCGATTGGAGCATTTCAATTTGGACATTTTCCAGTTTACGGAAAGGATCCTGATCCTTCCTCTTTTAATTCAGTTTTACTAGATGTTATTCACTTCGTCAACTTGTTGAGTTTCTTTATTAGTTTTTTTGCATTGCCTGCTTGGATAGTGCTAACCATTCATCTCTTAATAAACAAGGCTAAATTCAGAAAAACAGACATGGTGTTACACATATCAGCACTTATTTCTCTGCTTTTCTTTTTTGTATTGAAGTATGTATGGACAACTCAATTCTTGTGGCATAACGATTAGTGTATACTCGCAGATAGGGGCCTTTCTTAAATAAAAATTTTTTTTCATCTTTTTTCATACCTTATGGTTGCCAAAATCAAAAGGTATGAAATGGATATTCTTGCTTGCTACATTTTTTGCTGCGTTTTTAATTGCGTTTGGTTTTAAACATAGCCCTTCTTTAGATATAAGCAGCCAACGAAAGACTGTTGTTAGCTGCAGTCCGGACAGGACGTTTATAAACGAACTTATAGCGGATGCAGATATCCCTCCCATGCCTGGTGCCGGCAATTACCGCTGGCAAATTTCTACTTCAAATGATAGTGCCCAGTTCTATTTTAACCAGGGCATAAATATGTACTATGGCTTTCACATAATCGAAGCGTTAGCCTCTTTTAAAAAAGCAGCGACTTTTGATCCACAAAATCCAATGATATGGTGGGCACAGGCATTAACTTACGGGCCTAATATTAATGATGTAGGTTATAACGCCTCTCCTTTAGCATATGAAGCCTCTCAAAAAGCAATAAAGCTCTCAGGTGCTGCATCCCAGGTAGAAAAAATGCTTATCAATGCAATGGCTTTGCGTTATTCAAATGATACAACAAGCCGCGAAAAATTAAATCAACGCTATGTTGATGCCATGAGAAAAATGTATGAGAAGTTCTCTTCCCATCCTGATGTAGCTGCCCTTTATGCCGATGCGCTTATGCTGCAACATCCCTGGGATCTGTGGAATACAGATGGCACACCTAAGTCCTGGACGCCGGCTATTCGTACAGTGCTTGAAAAAATGCTGGCAAAACATCCGAAGCATCCGGGAGCGAATCATTATTACATTCATGTTATGGAAGCTTCACCCTATGCCGCTTTGGCCTTGCCCAGTGCTGACAGGTTGGGCACACTTACACCAGGTTTGTCACACATGGTTCATATGCCTTCGCACATTTATTTACGCACAGGGCAATACAATAAAGGCACAACTATTAATGAAGCAGCAGTTGCCATGTTTAAAAAATATGCTTCACTGTTTCCGGCAGTTAACGAAAACGCCTTTTTATATCAGTGGCACAATTTGCATATGCAAGCCAACAGTGGTTTGCTTGCAGGCAGGTATCAGTATAGCCTAGAAGCTGCAAACGAACTTCAATCTGTTATTGATACATCACTCCTTTCTATGGCAGCACCCATGGGTTCTTATGTGCAATACATATACATGACCCCGGCCTTGATAAATATTCATTTTGGTAAATGGGACAAAGTATTACAAATGCCTGCACCGGCAGAACATCATATTTACGCTTCTATCTTATACCATTTTGCAAGAGGGATGGCCTACAGTGCATTGTCAAGATTGGAAGATGCAATTAAAGAAAAAAGTGCACTGCAAAATTTAATGGCAGATAATAGCCTCGCAATTCCAATGAGCCCGTTTTCGCCAGCAATCGAAGGAGCTAATTGCGCAAACTATCTCCTTACTGCTCTTATAGAAATGAAAAAAGGGAGTCAACAGGTTGCAGAAGAGAATTTTAAGAAAGCAGTTTTGACAGAAAGCAATATGGTTTACAACGAACCAAGAGACTGGTTGCTCAACCCAAGGCAATACCTTGGAAATTTTTACTTGAAAACGGGTCAATGGGAGCAGGCAGAAAAAGTTTTATCAGAAGATATGAAGAGAAATAATGAGAATGTATGGGCATTGTTTGGATTAACAACTGCATTACAAAAACAAGGGAAAACGGAAAAACGAAAAATTACTGAAGGTCTTTTTCAAAAGGCAATAAAGCAGGCAGATTATAAAAAACCTGAGTTGCTATTTTAGCCCTCATTCATCTTAACAAAATCGCTGATAAGGTAGCTAATTAATTTACCTGTCAGCTCACTTGTTTTTCCATTACTGAGTCGGCATGCCCCTTCGCAAATATGTAAATAAGCTGCCTTAACAGGTGCAGCACACAGATTCAGATATTGCCTGGCATGAATAGTTTCGATACCGCTGGGTGAACAGGCACTACTTAAAATATTTTCAACAGAATCAAGGTCTAATTCTATACCGGTGTAGTTATCATCTGTAAATTCTATGGCATGGGAAACTGCTTGCCGGAATGTTCTTTTCTCATGAATAAAAATGTCTTCAAAGGTTATGATGTCAATAAAAGGATTGTTTACTATATCCATCCAAACATTTTGCGGCAAATAATTTTCATGAACTCCTATAGTGCAATACTTCTGCAAGAAACCATCTTCTTCTGCATACCGGAACGCATTACCGCTGTGCCTTCCTTCGCTAGGCCGGTAATCGGTATGCGCATCAAGGTTTACCGCATTGATTTGTGGTATCGGTATCATTTGTGCTTGTTGCAATCCTTTAGCAGCACCCTTGATCAAGGGATAGGCATTATTATGTCCTCCGCCCACAACAATTGGGACTTTACCGTTCAATACAATTTGTTTGATCAAACCTTCTACTTCATCATCAATGGTATGAACCGCATGTCGATAAGCATCCAGCTTTTCTTCTTCACTGTAGGCATTCTTATCAATCAGGAACTGTATGTCTCCAAAATCAAAATGACCTATTACTGCAACATTATCACCAACAAAAAAATCATTGCTTTGAATATTCAAAAACGACTGTAGAAAAGGAATCCATGTTGTGCTTGTTCCTGCAACACCGCCGTTGGCCTGCACACCAATATCTTCCGGAATGCCAACAACAACATATTTTGCCGGGCAAACTTTCAATGACTGAATAATATCCTGCTCATCATTTAACACATGAACCCTCTCACCCAGTTTTGTTTCAAAGCGTCGCAGTTTTACCAATGAAAGAATATCCTGTTTGCTATAGGTCTTAAAATGAGTCAGGTTCATAAAATGTCTTTTCGTTCAGAAAATTGCGGGTCTTCTATTACTTCGTCGTTTTGCTTTTTATACAAGATCATCCCGATAGAAAGAATGATCCCTGTGGACAAGATAACAAAGAACAGAATACCATCGTTAAACGTTGCCAGTTTTAAAGAGGCAGGTATCTTATAAAATAAAACGATGGTGATCAAACCTCTTGGTATAAAGAAAACTTCCGGGAACACCTTAGTGCGGAAAGAATATCGCAAGTAGAGCCAACGAATTATAAATAGTGTCGCTACAATCAGGCTGCCGATAAATACAACTTCACGGCTGTTAATTAAACGCAGGTCGATACTGTAGCCAAACAGAATAAAAAAGAACGTACGAATGAGAAAAGATGATTCTGCAGTTAGTGAATGAAGCAGTTCTCGTATCGGCTCAACTTTTTCCAGAGGAAAACTGCGGATAAAATGTTTAACAGGTAAGCTCTCCCAGTTATTGATCATTAAACCAAAAACGAGGATGATCAGCAGCGAAGGAAGATGGAGCATCTTTCCGCCGGAGTAGATAAGGATGAGCAAGGCAAAAACAAGGAAAAACTTGACGTTCATTTGTGTTCGGGCCAGAACTAAAAACAACAGGTACGAGATAATAAGAGAGGCGCCAATAGCAATCACCAGGTTTAATCCAAACAGTCCTACTGACTTTAAGGTTAATATTTCTCTGGCTGTAAAATAGTTGAACAGCATGATGCCAAGGATATCTGAGAATGATGCTTCATAAATAAGGAATTCCCGTTTGCGTTCGGAAAGGGCATGAATGCTTGGTAATACGATGGAACTACTCATAATGGAAAGAGGCAAAGCATAAACAATGCAGCTTGTTACATCTTCTTTTAACCAGAAATATAAGATAGCCGCGATCGCAGCTGTAGAAAAAACAAGTATTAATAATGCTGTGAAAAAGGATCTCCTGATCAAACCTGTTTTGTTTGGCGCAAGCTTTAAATCCAAACCTGCTTCTAATACGATCATGATCAATCCTACAACACCCAGGCCTTCAACAATACCTGTTGGGATGGCAACATAGAAATCATTCCAATCGGCAAGAGCCCTGAAACCGATACCGGCAAAGAGCAACAAAAGAACTGAGGGCACTTTCACATACCTGCTGACAATAGAGAACAGGTAGGAAAGCACTACCAATCCGCATAAAATTATTAACAGTAGTTCCGTTGATAAACCCATTCTATAGAATCTTGATCATTGTTCCTGAAAAGTTCGTAACGTTTTCAACGGTCGGACAAGGACAGGAAAATTCATATCGGTCGGCGTATGTTTTTGTGATGACTACTTTGGTAACACGGCCGTTGTTCTTTTTAGCCTGTTTTCTGTTTGCAGCAAACTGTTTTAACTGGTATTCGCAATCACCTGTCCACTTAATAGTGAACTTCCACACCTCTCCTGTTTTTTGGTTTCGTTCCACCTGGAACCTGCCTCTCCTTTCTACTTCAATTACCTGCGACGAATCTCCTACATAAGTGAAATGCCCTTTCTTAAAAGGTGAGCAGTCTTTCCCTGGTTGTGCAAAAGCAGAAAATGAAAACGTAAGAAATAGTAGCAGCAAAATCTTTCTCATAACGCTAATTTACCCACTCACCGTTCAACATTACTTTTTCTATAAGATTATTCCCAAAACAGTAAGGTAAATAGCTAACCGAAGGGACAGGTTTTGTTATGATCAGGTTTGCCTTTTTGCCAACTGAAATGCTACCAGTTTCGTTTTGTAGTTCCATAGCATAGGCAGCATTGATGGTAGCTGCATTAATTGCTTCTTCTGGCAACATCTTCATTTGTATGCAACTCAATGCTATCACAAAATTCATGTTACCTGAAGGTGAAGAACCGGGATTGTAATCAGAAGCCAATGCAATAGCGCAACCGGCATCAATTAGCTGTCGTGCAGGTTGATAAGGCATGCGCAAGAAAAATGCAGCAGTCGGCAATAATGTTCCGATGGTTGATGAATTTGCCAACGTATTGATGGCATCATCATCCATGCTTTCAAGGTGATCAACTGAGATAGCATCAAGCTTCACTCCTGCCTGCACACCGCCGGATACATTTAACTGGTTAGCATGAATCTTTGGTTTTAATCCAATAGCCATTCCTGCATTGCAAATTCGCTCTGTTACTTCGGGTGTGTAAAAACCGGTTTCGCAAAAAACATCAATATAATCTGCCAGCTTTTCTTTTGCGATGATGGGCAGCATCTCATCAATGATCAGTTTTATATAACCTTCACGGGCCTCTTTATATTCTGCAGGAAAACTATGTGCACCTAAAAAAGTTGCTTTGATTGGAATTGACGAGGCTTGTTTCAACCGTTGAATCACACGCAGCATTTTGATCTCACCTTCTATTGTTAGCCCGTAACCACTTTTTATTTCGATTGCTCCTGTGCCTAACTTAATTACTTCCTGTAGTCGTTTATATGATTGATTGAATAGTTCATCTTCAGATGTCTCATTTAGTTTTTTTGCAGAGTTTAATATGCCGCCACCTTTGGCTGCAATGTCTGCGTATGACAAACCTTTTATCTTATTTACAAATTCATTCTCCCTGCTTCCTGCAAAAACGATATGGGTGTGGCTATCGCACCAGGATGGTAAAACAAATCTGCCTGAAGCATCATAATGATCCTTAAAATCTGAAGTATTGAATTTCAGATCTTCCATCCGGCCGTATTCAGCAATGCGGTCATCTTCAATTACCAGGTAAGCATTTTGGATGGATGGAAGTATTGATAATGCTTTACCTCTTAACAGCTCGTTCTCTGTCCTTGTGATGATTAAAGATTTGATGTTTGAGATGAGAGTGGCCATGCGATAAATGTACGGCTGAATGAAGAAATAGGTTGTTTGTTGTGCTGCGAAGTATGGCCTCACTTTCTCGTCGCCATCTCAAACTATAGTGTTGCAATCGGGAGAACATGCGTAGCAACCAGAAACTATGGCAGAGCAACCTGCCACTTATTCGCATACATCGGGAACTTAAGCATTTACATCGCTCATTCAGACGTTTACATTAGAAACTTATTCCAAGTAATCGCTGATTTACTCGTTGCAATCGGGAGTTTATTCGTTGCAGGTGCTCTAACATGCATTGCAGGCGGGAGAACACGAGTTGCAATTTCAAGAACATAAGCTGCGGCAGGAGTTTACTACTTGCAGGTGCGGGAATATAAATGGAGAGATGGTTATGAATTGGAAATCCCGGTGTCCCTGCTTCGGCACTGAATCAGCGCATAGGAGACACCGGGCAGACACAAAATGATGTGGGCAGTCTTGTCAGTTGCGCTTGTAAAATTTCACTTCTGTTATGCTGAAATATGGATTGAAAAATCTTGCGGAATCATCGCATAAGTAAGGTCGGAAAAATTGTATACGTTGACCTGTCTGCGGATCTTTGATGATAACAATAGTTGCAGAGTCAAGCTGATATTGCGTCACCTTAAATTCATAGTCTATCTCGTAGTTCCCTATCCACTGGGTCTGATTATTTTCCATGAAACTTACCGTCCCATTTTTGTTGAACACATATTTTTCGCTTCTTCCTTGACTTTGCGGAGTCAATGTATCCTGAAAAGTAAAATAATAGCGATAAGTATGTGTCCAGGTGTATGTGCCTGCAATCATCGCTTTTACATTGGCAATGTCGTTCGTCTTCCGGGAGCAGTCGGCGTAGGAAAAGGTGTCTTTTTTACAAGCAGATAATGTGAAAAGCAAAGGAATAACTAAAAATATTCTTAGCACGAAGTGTCATTTTTAAGCTTGACAAATAAAAGTCCTCTTTCGTTGCTCAGACTTTCGCTCTGATTGCCTACAACATCCAAAGCGTTTGTGAAGGAGTGGCATTTGGAAACTTCAGCTTCACGTTTGCTTTGTAATTGATTAAAGTTTATTGTTCAATTTAGCACTTCAGCCACTCTTTTACAAACGCTATGTTGTACACATGACCTAAAGGAAGCTAAACACTCTCTTCTTTTAGCTTAAAAATGAAAGCGCCGATGAAAAGTGTAAGTGAATAGGCTAATGGCCACGTAATATTATCCCAAGATAGCTGTGAAAATATTTCTCTATTCATGAAAAAGAATGTAATCCAAAGCAGACCCATTCCAACAATAGCATGTATCAATTTCTTCAAATGAACAGGAATTTCGCTTTTAGCTAAATCCTTGTTCAATAGGCGAAAAAGAAACAATGCAGGTAAGGCAAAAGCTGAACCGAACAATACTGCGAAAAACCAAATAGGTAATCCTTTGAAAAAGTCAGAAAACCCGGCAGACTTTAGATAAACCAGTCCAGCTACCACAAAAAGCGGTGAAACCAAAATAGTGAATAGCCAAACCTTGAAATAGTACTTCATAAGGAAACTACCATTGGTTGCGTACAACACTTGTATTGGCGCAACTTCTTGCTACAAAATACATTAATTATCAACACTGAATCCAGCAAGAATCAGAATAAACATCACTTGAAATTAACACATGGTCAACGCTCAACCCTTCGAGAGCCTCAGGGTGACAACTTATGGGAGTTGTTTTTTTATTTCAGTCATTGTTTATAGTGCAAGCCTCAGATCCTTACAGGATGACAAGTAAGAAACTGACAGTTAGCAGCCAGGTTGATACTTGACAGGTGCTTGCAAAATGCTGAATAGAATTATCGAACCCTGAAGTGAGTGATCCGCCGGAGTCGGATGCAGCACAACAGGCGATGATAGCAGTAATGCAACTAAGTACATAAATGCCTTTTTCACCAACCTTACCATAGGTTAAGGCATGATATTTTATTAACTGAAATGGATTTAAACTTCTGATGGCTCATGGCTGAACAAAAGATCGACGATAAACTGCACTGGTATAAAGACGCAATTATTTACGAACTCCACATTAAAGCATTCCGCGACAGTAACCGTGATGGCATAGGTGATTTTAATGGACTGATGGAAAAGCTTGATTACCTGCAAGAGCTTGGCGTAACCGCCATTTGGCTGCTTCCATTTTATCCCTCTCCTTTGAAAGATGATGGCTACGATATTGCCGACTACTATAATATCAATTCCCGTTATGGCACAAAAGAACAGCTGCAGGAATTGTTGAAAGAAGCACACAAACGCAACCTGAAAGTAATCACCGAATTGGTCATTAATCATACATCTGACCAGCATCCCTGGTTTCAAAGGGCACGAAAGGCACCTAAAGATTCTCCCGAGAGAAACTTTTATGTATGGACAGATGACCCGAATAAGTATAAGGACGTTCGCATCATCTTCCAGGATTTTGAAGCATCGAACTGGACATGGGACCCGGTGGCTCAACAATACTACTGGCATCGCTTCTTTCATCATCAACCCGATCTGAATTATGACAACCTGCAGGTGCAGGAAGAGATTTTTAAGATCATAGATTACTGGTGCGATATGGGGGTGGATGGCTTTCGGTTGGATGCTGTTCCTTACCTGTATGAACGTGAAGGAACGAATGGTGAAAACTTGCCCGAAACCCATGCCTTTCTAAAGCGGTTGCGTAAACATATTGATGTAAAATACCCGGGAGTAGCCTTTCTTGCCGAAGCCAATATGTGGCCTGAAGATTCGGCTTCTTATTTTGGCAATGGTGATGAATGTCACATGAACTATCACTTTCCTGTAATGCCGCGTATGTTCATGGCTTTGCAACAGGAAGACCGCTACCCTATTACTGACATCTTTGATCAGACACCGGCAATCCCTGATACTTGTCAATGGGCTATGTTCTTGCGCAATCATGATGAGCTGACATTAGAAATGGTGACCGATGAAGAACGAGACTTTATGTATAAGGCCTATGCAAAAGATCCGAAGGCAAGGATCAATTTAGGCATAAGGCACCGGTTGGCACCTTTAATGGATAATAACCGAAGCAAAATCGAATTGATGAATTCATTGCTTTTTTCTTTTCCGGGTACACCGGTAATTTATTATGGCGATGAGATTGGAATGGGAGATAATTTTTACCTCGGTGATCGGGACGGAGTTCGTACTCCTATGCAGTGGTCGCCGGATAGGAATGCGGGATTTTCTGAATCAAATCCGCAGCAATTATATCTGCCTGTTATTATCGACCCTGAATATCACTTCGAAGCAGTGAATGTGGAAATGCAACGAAAGAACACTTCGTCGCTTTTCTGGTTTATGAAACGTATGATCAACCTGCGTAAGAATTCGAAAGCACTTGGCAGAGGCGACATGAAATTCTACCATGTTGATAATCCGAAAATACTTGCCTTTACAAGAACGTATGGCGATGAAACGCTTTTGATCCTGGCTAACTTATCGAAGTATGCACAGCCTGCTGAAATTGACCTGAGAGAATTTAAAGGCTATGTGCCTGTTGAAGTGTTGAGCAAAAATCCTTTCCCAATGATTAAGGAGGATAGTCCTTACTTCTTCACTTTAAGCCCTTATTCTTTTCAATGGTTCTCCTTACAAAAAGTTCGGAGTGAAAAAAATGAAGTGGCCGATCTGCCAAGGATGGAATTAAAACAATGGGAAAGCATTGTGGATGTAAACGTTCGCACAACTCTGGAAAACCGTATCCTGCCACAATACCTGAACAAGCGTAAATGGTTTAAAGGAAAGAACAGGAAAATAAACAACATCAGTTTACACAATGCCTATCATTTTGATTTAGGCAAGAAAACAGCCTACCTGTTTTTGATTGAGATAGCCTACGACAGTGGCTTACCGGAGATCTACCAGCTTGCCGTTACGCATATCGAAAACAAGGAAGCACAGCGGATTTCGGTTTCCTGTCCCGATGCTATTATAGCTCAACTCACCATAAATGGAAAAGACGCTTTGTTGTGCGATGTTTTTTATGTTCCCGACTTCCACCAATATTTAATTAACCAATTCAGTAGGGTGACATCAGCTAATGCAGCAATGCAATTCAAACCAAAGGAAGAGGTTATTTCTTACTTCAAATCGCATGATGTTATACCTCGGATGCACACAAATGATGAGAACAATACTTCCATCACTTTTGACAATAAGTTCTTTTTAAAAATGTATCGAAAGCTGGACCGCACCATCAATCCCGACCTGGAGATCAGTCAATATCTTTCTGAAGATGCCGGCTTCCGTTATGTGCCTAATTATCTTGGTTCGATAGAATTATCGGGGGATAAAGAACCAATCGTGTTAGGTATGGTGCAGGAGCTGATCGAAAACCATGGTGATGGACATAGTTACATGCTGGAGCGATTGAATAATTACATAGAACGTATTGTAGCAAGGAACCGTGAAGCCCTGAATCCTTATGACAGGAAGGGAACTCTTATTAATCCATCGGGCCTTGAAGAATTACCTGAAGAATTGCAAACCATCCTTGGGTCAAGAGCATCTGACCTGGCAAGATTGATTGGTAAAAGAACATCTGAATTGCACCTTTTATTATCTAACGCCACAGGTAAAGATTTTAAGCCGGAAGAATATTCCTTACACTACCAGCGGTCGCTTTTTGCAGCAATGCAATCATTGGTGCGGGAAACCTATCAGCATCTCAATAAGAACTTTGACTCTTTACCCGCTGATGCAAAAAGAGAGGCAATGGCGATAAGAGAAAAACGGGAAGAATTGCTCAGTACTCTGCGCCGCATTTACACACATAAGCTGGATATCTGGAAGATTAGAATTCATGGCACTTATAACTTACAAAAGCTTTTACTCACAGGAAAGGATGTTGTCATTCACGACTTTGCAGGCAATCCGTTGCGCAGCTACAGCGAAAGAAGAATTAAACGATCTCCCATTCGTGACTTGGCCGATATGATCACTTCTTTTCACTATACAGCTTACGAAGGGTTTTATTCCAATACACAAATACCAACAGGCGAGATTATAAGCTTATTGCCATTTGCCGAGCAATGGGCACATTACATGAGTGGCTTTTTTCTAAAAGCTTATTTTGAAAATGTACAGCAATCAGCTTTGTTGCCAAAAGATCCGAAAGACCTTGAGGTAGTGCTAAACACCTTCTTGCTGGAAAAAGCATTGGTACACTTATCACACGAATTAAATAATCGTCCTGAATGGGCAATTGTTCCGTTGCGAATCATTAAAGCAATTCTGGGCGTAAAAGAGAAACAGGTAGCAATGAATAATCATTGATTAAGCATATTGCTTGATTTGTTATTTGCGCAATTCAGTAATGATAAAGAATGAGGCTTGCATCTATTTAACGATCCTGAGAGAACAGTCAATGATTATCGTTTGCTCATCTCTCTAACCGGCTGAATAAATCTTCTCAGGAATGGGAACACTTCTCTTTGTGATAAGATGGTGTATTGAGCTGCTGTATTTGCCCGGCCAATCTTTAATGTATAGCCTCTTTCACGCATTGAGCGGAACATATCTTCATCAGTTGCATCATCGCCAACGCATAAAATAAAATCCGGATTGAGTTTATTAACCATATTAGTAGCGGCTGTGCCTTTATCCACTCCTACCATTCTTACTTCTAAAACTTTATTACCGTCCACCACCTGCAATGGAGCATTTGCAATTAACTGCAGCAAACTATTTCGTAATTCTCTTGAACGGGTGAAACCCAACTCCTGGTTGGTGTTACGATAATGCCATGCCAGTGTACTCTTTTTTTCTTCAATGAATGAACCGGCGCAACGATCAACAAATAACTGCATCAGCGGACGCACTTCTTCTTTCCACTCAGTCTGTATATGAACCAACTCTTTCCATTCTTCACCTCTATACTTCACGCAGGCACCATGTTCTGCGATCATATTAAGAGGAAGTTTACCTAACCATTTCTCCAGTGTATCGGCATCTCTGCCGCTGATAATAACCACTTCATTATGCTCATCGCTTGTCAGTTCTCCTAATAGCTCTATTAATTCGCTACTGGGCACTGCAAGCGAAGGCAGTTTTTGATAAGGTGTTAATGTACCATCATAATCAAGCAGAATGCAACGCTTTCCTGCTTTTTCATAGCCGGAAATAATTTGAACAATATGTTCTTCTTTTAGAATATTCACTTTCAAAGCCTCCTGTTCTTTTTTTGTTACCGATAGCTGGTCAAGAAAATCGTTGATCCATCGCAACACATCATATTCTGCCAGTCTTCTTTGCATATACGATAAACGGGACCGCTGTTCAATCAACGGCATGGTTAAAGCTTGCTGTATGGCATTCGCCACTTCTTCTGTATCGGTAGGGTTAACTAACACGGCTTCATTTAGTTCACTAGCAGCACCGGTCAGCTCACTTAATATCAATACACCCTTGTCAATGCAACTGGCTATGTATTCTTTTGCCACCAGGTTCATCCCATCCCGCAAAGGTGTAAGCAAGGCCACATCAGCCGATTGATACAAAGCACATAGCTCTTCGAAGGTTAAATGGTTGTAACGGTAAATGATAGGTTGCCAATGCAGGGTAGAAAATTTTCCATTAATGGTACTCACCTTCTCTTCTACTAATCGTTTTCTTTCTGTGTAGGTTGGGATAGAGTCACGTGACGGAATTACATTTAGTATAAAAGCTACTTTCTCCTTCCATTCAGGATAAATATTCAAAAATTCCTCGTAACCATCTAAACGGTAATTCAATTCTTTAGTATAGTCCAACCTGTCAACAGAAAAAACAAGCTTTTGCCCAATGAATTTTTCTTCCAGGGCTGTAGAAATGCCAACTACCATTTCATCCACACAAGCTTCCCTGAATTTGATATAATCAATACCAATTGGAAACTGATCTGCCTTTACTACACGATTGCCATAATAAATATTGCTGAACTGGTTCTCAACCTGCAATATCATTTTAGCACTTTGTATAAAATGCTGAACATAGTCATGCGTATGAAACCCAATCAGGTCAGCACCCATAATGCCCTGCATGATCTGCTTTTTCCATTCTGTCGGAAGCAATCTGAAAATTTCATACGATGGAAAAGGTATATGCAAAAAATAACCGATCGAAGCATCCGGCAATACCTTACGTAACATATCCGGCAAAAGTAACAACTGGTAGTCGTGTACCCATATTACATCTCCCGGCTGATAAATTGCAACGATACGATCAGCAAAAAGCTGGTTTACTTTTCTATAATCTTCAAAATATTCTTTCTTGTACTCTACTATTGATGGGAAGTAATGAAAGAGCGGCCAAATTGTGGAATTGGAGAAGCCATTGTAGAAATTCTTATAAGCGGTTTTATCAGGAAACAGGGCTTCAATTCCAAAATCATCAGGCAGCTCACTTTTTTCCCTTGCAAGTTGCCAGTCTTCCTCCGTAGCATCCATGCAACCCACCCAAATGCGTTCCGTGTAATTACTGTTTTCCGAGTCCCGTTCAAAATAGCTCTTAATGGCAGATACCAAACCACCAGAACTTTGCCGCACCGTGATCTCATCGTTGTCCCTTTCAACTGAAAAAGGCAAACGGTTAGAAATAATAATAAGTCTGCTCATAATACGGCCGTAGCCGCGGTACTAATCCAAAAATCAGACCAGCGGGAAATGGAGAATTGAAAATGGAGGATGGAGAATTTGGTGCATATGTTATGTAGACGTTTACGCTGTTGCCATTGACTTCAGTTGTGAATTTATGCTGCGTTAGAGCATAGCTTCTTAAATATCTTTGTTTCTTTGCGTAAAATATTTACATCACTTTGGCTCTTGTCAGTTCATTATTAACCGTACGCCACAATCCCAAAGCATTTTCATTTCGCAATTCATCCGGCAATAGATCATTGCTCCAATTTTGAAAGCATAGCGGCCTGGCAAAACGTTTAATAGCATCTGCTCCAACCGCGGTAAAGCGACTGTCTGTTGTTGCAGGAAAAGGGCCGCCATGATGCATGGAAAGGGCTACTTCAACACCGGTAGGAACTCCGTTTAAAATAAACCGGCCGCAAATATTCTGTAATGCGATAACAAGTTCACTATTGTTCTTCACTTCTTCAACGGTTGCCATTAAGGTTGTTGTTAATTGACCTTCTATAGCATGAGCAACCTGCATCATATCCTCCATACCATCGCATATCACTATCAATGAGAAAGGGCCAAATACCTCTTTATGCAATTGTCGATTTTCAAGGAAAGCTTTAGCAGCAACTTCAGCCAATGTTGGAATGCTTTCATCTTCACTGGCTGTTTTTAATGCCGTTGAAATGATGTTAACTCCTTTCAGAGATAGTGCATCGCTTCTTTTTTGATGAAAGCTTTTTGCAATACCTGCATGCAGCATTTTTGCAGGAGGCACTTTACTAATTTTTTCTTCAAGCATTGTCTTGAAAACATCAAGAGCATCGCTTTTAACTGCTACTAATATACCCGGGTTGGTACAAAACTGTCCAGCACTTTGCGTTATAGAAGCTGCATACATTGTTGCTATTGCTTCCACATCGTTCTTAAGTTTTTCAGGCAATATAAAAACAGGGTTTGCACTGCCCATTTCAGCAAATACAGGAATAGGAACAGCTCTTCGATTAGCCAAATCAAATAAAGCTTTACCGCCTTCAAAAGAACCTGTGAAACCCACTGCTTTTGTATGTACATGTTGCACCAAAGCTTTACCCACTTCGAATGATGCACCGTGCAAATGAATGAATACCTCTTTCGGAATGCCGCATTTTTGAGCCGCCGAATGAACTGCTTTTGCAACCAGTTCGGAGGTGTGTGCATGTGCAGGATGTGCCTTTACAACAACCGGGCAACCTGCAGCTAAAGCACTTGCCGTATCGCCGCCAGCAGTTGAATAAGCAAATGGAAAATTAGAAGCGCCAAAAACAACTACAGGCCCTAAAGGCACCAGCATTTTACGCAAATCAGGTTTGGGAGGATTACGATTCGCATTGGCTGTATCTATCCGGATATCCAGCCATGTTCCTTCTTCACAAGCACGGGCATACGATGTTAGCTGAAAGATGGTACGCTTCAATTCGATGCGCAGTCTTGCTTCTTCGAGGTTTGTTTCATTTTGAGCAGCAACGATCAATTCAGAGGCCGCCTTTTCCAATTCACTGGCAATGGTTCTCAAAAAACCGGCTCTTTCCTTCAAATTTTTTTTCTTGTAAGCAGTAAATGCATGCCATGAAAGCTTCATAGCTGCATTTATCTCTTGCAAGGTAGCATCAATATACTTGGGCTTCATTATCTAGTTTGTACAGCCAAATTACTACCAGATAACAGGTGTTTTGACCAAAATATTTTTCAGGAGCAACGAATTTGTTTTTTCGGTTGTCTTTTAACAAATCGTTCGTTCACTCCCTTTGAAAAATATTGTCAATTGAAAAAACACCCTCTATGAGAATTGAATTTTTTATCATGATCGTTTTCTTTCTCTGCATGATGGTTATTCATAAGAGAAGAAGCTTAAAGAAAGACTGGGAACGGGATGTGTAAGGAACACTGATTACGGGATCTACATCTTAATTATAACAATGTAAGTAATCTGCATTCTGTTTTCTTTACAATATCTTCTTTAATTCATTCCACACATTTTCGGCTACAATCCCGTGTCCTTCTGCAGTAGGGTGAATACCATCTCTTTGATTATACTTTGCCTCTCCTCCCACTCCTTTCAATAAAAAAGGTATCAGTATCATGTTATTTTTCTTTGCCAGTTCGGGAAATATATTCCGAAAAGTAGTTGCATAATCCTGTCCCATGTTTGGCGGTACCTGCATACCTGCCATTACCAGCTTTACGTTGGGATGTTTGGCTTTTACTTTATCTATGATCCCTTGCAGATTCTTTCTTGTCTGATCTAAAGGCACACCTCTCAAACCATCATTGGCACCAAGCTCCAACACAAAAATATCAATCGGCTGTTGTTTCAAAATAAAATCGATCCTGCCAAGCCCACCGGAAGTGGTTTCACCACTGTTGCCTCCATTGATTACTCTGTAAGGCATTTTCAAAGAATCGATTTTTTGTTGTATCAACGCTGGAAAGGCCTGGCCAGGTTCATCCAATCCATAACCAGCCGTTAAGCTGTTCCCAAAGAATAGAATATTTTTTATTGTTGTTTTAGGATCATACGGTGTCTTTTGCTGAGGGGTGTTTGATTTTGTATCTCGTCTTTGATCATTATTTCCACAGGAGAGAAAAAAAACAATGCATAAAATACTAAGGGCTCCAACAATCTTTTTCATACCAAAGTTTTAAACTGTTCTAACAATACCGGATAGCTTATTCAAGTACATTTAATGCGGAATAGCTATCAGCAAATTAAATCAAAACACGCATGGAAACGATATTACAGGTAAGCAACATGAGCAAAACCTATCAGAGTGCATGCCGAACATTAACCGTTCTTGATAATATAAATTTCTCAGTTGAAGCTGGTTCTACTTTATCTATAGTTGGCCCTTCCGGTAGCGGTAAAACAACTTTACTTGGATTATGCGCTGGTTTGGACAGGGCATCAACCGGCTCGGTGGAATTGCATCATATTGCTTTGGACAACATGGATGAAGACGAACGGGCACAGGTGCGAAATGAGCATGTTGGCTTCATCTTTCAAAACTTTCAATTGTTACCAACTTTAACGGCATTAGAAAATGTAATGGTGCCATTGGAATTACGTGGAGAAAAAAACGTCAAGGCAAGGGCATCTGAATTGTTAGAGAAGGTTGGCTTGTCAGATCGCGGACATCACTATCCTGCGCAGTTGAGTGGTGGCGAACAGCAGAGAGTTTCGTTGGCAAGAGCCTTCTCCAACAGACCCCGCATTTTGTTTGCTGACGAACCAACAGGAAACCTTGATGCAGAAACAAGTGAAAAGATCGTCAGACTGATCTTTGATCTGAATCGTGAAGCCGGTACTAATTTAATATTAGTAACACACGATCTGGAGTTGGCTTCTAAAACAAGTCGCATCATCCGCATTAAAGGAGGAAAGATCGTCTCTGACGAACCCACATTAGCTCAGACGATATAATTATCAACTTCAACACCCGGAACAAAATGAATAATAAGACAGGATTGAATTTAAGATGGGTTTTGCAGATGGCGTGGCGTGATAGCCGGAGGAGCCGCTCTCGTTTGCTTTTGTTTATCTCTTCTATCATTTTAGGCATAGCAGCTTTAGTAGCTATCTATTCTTTAGGTAATAACCTTCGAAAAGAAATAGATAACCAGGCTGCTACTTTAATTGGTGCTGATCTGGAACTAAGTAATAATAAGCCATATACCGATGCTACTTTAAAACTGATTAATTCTTTAGGTGACAGAAGATCGGAAGAAAGACGCTTTTCTTCGATGGTTTATTTTTTAAAAAATGGCGGCACACGTTTAATTGAAGTAAGAGCATTGGGTGGCGAATTTCCTTATTACGGTGCGTTAGAAACCATACCCGCAAATGCAGGAAAGAATTTCAGAAAAGCCCAAACTGCCCTGGTTGATCAAAGTTTAATGCTACAGTTTGATGGCAAGGTTGGTGATTCTATCAAAATAGGCACCTTGAACTTTAGTATTGCCGGTACATTAAATGGTGCTCCGGGGCAAACAGGTTTATCAGCATCTGTTGCACCGGTTGTATATATACCAATTCAATACTTGCCGCAAACAGGCCTGGAGCAGAAAGGCAGCCGCATCAACTACCGGTTTTATGTGAAGTATGATAAGCCGGTTAATATGAATGCTGTGGTTGAAAAGATCAAAAACCCATTGATGCTGGAAGGTGTGAATTACGACACGATTAAAACACAGAAAGAAGACACAGCAAGATCTTTTTCAGACCTAACAAAGTTCCTTTCGCTTGTTGGCTTTATTGCTTTGCTTTTAGGATGTATTGGTGTTGCCAGTGCCATTCATATTTATGTAAGAGAAAAGATCAACACAATAGCAGTACTAAGATGTCTTGGAGCAAAGGCCTCCCAGGCATTTTTAATTTACCTGGTGCAGATCATCTGCATTGGGCTCATTGGCTCTGTTGCCGGTGCTATTCTGGGAACCATAATTCAACAATTCCTGCCCATTGTTCTGAAAGAATTCCTTCCAATAGATATTTCAACCGGTATCTCGTGGCCTGCAGTTGGGCAAGGAGTTGTTTTGGGTTTGATCATTTCTATTCTTTTTGCTTTACTGCCGCTGGTATCCATCCGGAAGATTTCACCGCTTAATACATTGCGCATTTCTTTTGATTCGACCAACCTGGCAAAGGATCCTCTTAAATGGCTTGTCTATGGTCTGATCATTCTGTTTGTTGTTTTCTTTACGTATTTGCAATTAGGTGCGTGGATGGAAGCTATCGTATTTACTCTTGGAATTTTAGTTGCCTTTCTTATTCTCACAGGTATAGCTTCGTTACTTATGTGGATGGTGCGTCGGTTCTTTCCAGCTGCATGGAGTTACCTGTGGCGGCAAGGCCTGGCCAATTTGTATAGGCCAAACAATCAAACAGGCATTCTGATTGTTTCAATTGGATTGGGCACCGCCTTGATCTGCACATTGTTTTTTATACAAAGTATATTACTGAACCGTGTGATGCTTTCATCAAGCGGAAACCAGCCGAATATGGTTTTGTTTGATATACAGACAGGACAACGAGAAGGTGTAATGACTTTGGCAAAGCAACAAGGTTTACAAGTAAATGGAACCGTGCCTATTGTCGCCATGCGTTTGGAGTCTGTTAATAACATAACAGCATCCCGACTGCAAAAAGACAGCACCATTCAAATGCAACGCTGGATCTTTGGCAGGGAATACTGTGTTACTTTCCGCGATTCATTGATCTCATCTGAAAAAATCACAGATGGCAAATGGACTGGTACTTCCGTACCCCAGGGAGCTATCCCCATCTCAATTGAAAAACGTTTTGCTGAAAATAACAACATAAAGCTAGGCGATACGATGCTGTTTAACGTACAAGGTGCCATGATGACCACAGTTGTCGGAAGCATGCGGCAGGTAGATTGGAACCGTGTTCAAACCAACTTCCTTGTTGTGTTTCCGAAAGGTGTATTGGAGGAAGCACCGCAATTTCATGTGATCCTGACCCATGTACCATCAACAGAAGTGTCTGCACGTTTTCAACAGGCAGTAGTAAAACAGTTTCCTAATGTATCAATCATTGACCTTGGATTGATACTGAACATACTGGATGAGATCCTTGATAAAATTGGTTTTGTTATCCGTTTTATGGCTGCCTTCAGCATTATAACAGGACTGGTTGTTTTAATTGCTTCTGTACTCATCAGTAAATATCAACGGGTGCAGGAAAGCGTTTTATTACGTACACTTGGCGCCAGCCGCAAACAAATTTTTGCAATTACCGCTTTAGAATATTTCTTTCTGGGTTCTTTGGCAGCAGCAACAGGAATTGTACTGGCATTAGCAGGTAGCTGGGCATTAGCAAAATACACTTTTGAAACAACCTTTACGCCGGACTGGTGGCCGGTATTGGCTGTGTTTGTATCTATTTGTCTGCTTACAGTGTTTATTGGATTGATCAACAGCCGCTCGGTGTTGAATAAACCTCCACTAGAGGTTTTAAGAAGAGAAGTGTAATACTAAAATACCAGGCTGAACGCAGCTGAAGCAAATCAATTCAAAAAGCTATTCTTTTTATTTGGCAAGACTTAGTTGAGATGCGTGAGCCTTCAATCCTTTTAACCTGTACACTCTAAAATAATGTGCAGGCTTACCATTGCGCTGCACTTCAATCACCTTGGCCAGTTCAATAACATTATAATACTGTTCAGGCAGATCATAGGTTTCATCGGACGGCATGATACAGTATGCGTTGTTCAGACTAACTGAAACTTTTCGTTTATTATTCATCCACCAATACTCTCTTAACTCAAGTATATTACCAATACCCAACATTTGAATGTTGTGAGGCCGGGCCATATAATATTCCAGATGTGCACCCCACCAGTAAGTTGTAACTAATGGCGTGTTAGCAGGCATCACTCCTGATTTTGCGTCGTCATCATATATCGCTTTAAATTGTTCACTCGCTTTCTGCCATCCATATACATCCAATGTGATGTCGCCTCTTCCGTACAGTGCGTTTTGTTTAGATCCATATGTTCCGGGATAGAAATAAACTATAAGCGTCCAGCTAAGCATTACACCTATGAACAATCCTAATGCCCACCGCAAACTCGTTGGGAAAATACTGTTTCTTTTTACTAAGGATAGCCGGATTGCAGCCAAAGGCAACAAGCTAACGTAGGCAGGACCACTCCAATGTGGCAAAGTGGTATCCTTAAAAAAAGATACGAATAATAAAATGCCTGCTAAGGGTAGTCCTACCCAATTAAAAACTTTCAATGCAGCAAACTTCGAAAGATCATTCCTTCGCCATGTTACTAATCCTAATGCAATAAGAGCAACGTTCACCGGATTATTAAAAACCATCTGCCCTGCAAACTCCCTGGCTGCACCTTTAACTTCCACAGAATTATCTACTTCTACTCTGGCACTATGAAAGCGATAAGTAACAAAGTCATGCTCAATATTCCAGATCAAAATAGGACAGACTATAGCACAAGTGATTAATGCAGCTACGTAAAGTTGCAGCCTCAGAAACAAACTTCTTTGATTTAAAAGAACATAAGTTCCAAGGCCCAGCCAGATAAAGGCGCCATGCACCTTGCTCATAATGCAAAGCCCTGCAGCCAGGCCAAACAGAAGCCAGGGTTTCCATGCGGATGGTTCTGCTATGATCTTTGCAATCATCCATAGGCTCAATGTCCAGAAAACCATTTGGGGAGCATCAGGCATCAGGTAAACGCCTGCTGTAAGTCCTGCATAAAACGAAGCATTGTATAAAATGGCTGCAAACCATCCTGCTCTTGGAGTATGAATGACAATAACCGCTTTATATAAAAACCATGTTGCCAACGCACATCCTATTATAGAACTTAATCGCAAAAAGCCTTCGCTGTCTTCTAATAATAAATTCAAAGAAGATATCCTGATGAATAAAGCTACCAGTGGAGGGTGATCAAAATAATTCCATTTCAGATCCTGGCTGTAAAGCCAGTAGTATGCCTCATCATTCCCTAACTCGTATGTAAAGGCAAGTATTCCCCGAAAAAAAGAAAGCACTAGAATCAGTAGCATCACCTTACTCCCGTAATTAACCTTCAGACCTGTTTTTGCATGGATGGGCTTTAGCAAATAACCTGTTTCTGTATGAAAGAATTGAATGTTGGACATAGTCAGACTTTACATAATCAAAGCATGGGCCTAAGGATGGCATAAGACATAGATGATTAGATTTGCAAAGCCAAAGCCTAAATCAATAGCTGGCTAAATCAAAATGAAGATTTTTTTATTAAGTACATTGTTCTGTTGTATTACCTCTTTATTAAATGCTCAGAATACGCTGAAAGCAGTTATTAAAACCGACCAAGGTCCGTTAGCAGGCGCCAGCATTTTTTGGAAAGAAGGAGCGAAAGGAATAGTTGCTGATACAACAGGTTTAGTTGTTCTTCCTGGTATGCCAAATGGCAAACAAACTTTTGTTGTGTCTTATGTTGGTATGCAGGACAAAACAATAAGCTACACTTTCCCGCTTGCTACTGATGACGTAGTTGAAATAGAACTTGAAGAAGCTGGGCATGAAGACGAAGAAGAAGTAATTGTTACAACAACCCGTACGAGCCGCACCATATTAAATACTCCTACCCGGGTTGAAATTATTTCCGGTGAAGAGTTAGAAGAAAAAGGAAACATGAAGCCCGGCGATATTCGTATGTTGTTGAACGAAAGCACAGGTATTCAAACCCAACAAACCTCTGCCACTTCTTATAACTCCAGCATTCGCATACAAGGTTTGGACGGACGATATACGCAAATACTTCGTGATGGCTTTCCACTGTATGCAGGTTTTTCAGGTGGATTAAGCATTATGCAAATTGCGCCTTTGGACTTGCGACCGGTGGAAGTGATCAAAGGTTCTTCTTCTACGCTCTATGGCGGCGGTGCTATTGCCGGGTTAGTGAACCTTGTTTCTAAAACACCAGGCGATAAAAGAGAGATCAGCTTTTTAGCAAACGGAACAACAGCAGGCGGATTGGATTTGAGTGGATTTTATAGTCAGCGATTTAGCAAAGTGGGTGTAACTGTTTTTGGTTCAAGAAATAGTAATAAAGCATTTGACCCAGCCAATATTGGCTTAACAGCTATTCCTGAGTTTAGTCGCTATACAATTAATCCAAGATTGTTTTTGTATGGTAAGAAGCTGAATGCAAATATTGGATTCAGTTATATAACGGAAGACCGCATCGGTGGAAATGTTGATTTCATAAAGGGCAAAAGACCAACCGGATATTTTGAAAAGAACGAATCAGACCGGTTTACTACGCAGCTAGACATAAGATATCAAATGGCAGAAAACACAACCTTCAACTTGCGGAACAGCTACAGCCGATTTGACAGGAGACTTTCTTCTGTTACTAATTATGCTTTTGAAGGTGTGCAGCAATCCAGCTTTTCCGAATTATCGCTCAATTATAACAGAAGTAAATCGCAGTGGATTGTTGGATTAAACTTTTTATCTGATGATTTTAATGAGAACACCAACAGCAATTTAAAAAGAGATTATGATTATAACACTTACGGTGCATTTATACAAAACACCTGGCAGCCTGTAGAAAAATTTACCTTAGAAACAGGCTTACGTGGCGACTATGTATCTGAATTTGGATTCGAATTACTGCCAAGATTCTCTGCAATGTACCGTTTCACTCCTGCTCTTACGTTAAGACTTGGCGGCGGTGCAGGTTATAAAACACCTACTGTGTTTAACGAAGAATCGGAACGTTTGCAATTTCGGTCTGTGTTACCAATTGATGTAAATAGAACAGAGAATGAAAGATCAATAGGTGGAAACTTTGATATTAACTATCGTACAAGTTTGGGTGAAGTAGGTTTTAGTATCAACCAGCTTTTCTTTTATACTAAATTGAATAAACCCTTGGTGCTATTCACATCGGGCTTTGGAAATGAATTCAAAAATGCAGAAGGACATATTGATACAAAAGGGATGGAGACCAATATCAAATTTACTTATGCAGACTTCAAATTATTCATTGGCTACACGTATGCAGATGTAGAAACGAATTTCAATGGTGTAAAGGAGTGGTTTCCGCTTACGGCAAAGCATCGTTTGAATAATGTGCTGATGTATGAAATTGAAGAGAAGTTGAAACTAGGACTAGAGGCTTATTATTTTTCGCCACAACGATTGAATGATAATACAAAAGGCAAACCTTATTGGATCGCCGGCTTTATGGCAGAGAAGATCTGGGAAAGGTTTTCTGTGTATATCAACTTTGAAAATTTCACCAATACAAGACAATCCCGTTTTGATACAATTTATACAGGTAATATTGACAATCCTATTTTCAGGGATATTTATGCGCCGGTGGAAGGGTTTGTAGTGAATGGCGGAATTAAGATAAAGCTATGATGGTGATTGCACCTTTTGTCTTATTGGTATCCACACCTCTTCCTCCGAAGTAGGATCGTTTCGTTTGTACTTTTCGCCTAACATTTCGAAATGTTCTCTATCGTCCAGTTCATAACCGGGTTGTGGAAGCCATTGATGAAATATGTATTGCCATGTTTGCGGAAAGCTTTCTGGTGTTCCTTTGTGAATGAACACTGCATACAATCCGCCTTTCAAAACATACGTTTGGAAGTCTTCCGGCACTTCATCAAAACTGGCAACTTCAATTGCAGCCCATTTTTCAAATTCGGTGTGAAAAGTAAAGTTTTTGAGATCAAAAGCAGGTTGGAAAATCTGGATCGAATATAAATTCGAGCTCACATTGTTCTTTATCTCTGTTTGCCTTTGACGAAAGCTTTGCCAGAGTTCAAAGGTTTTATTGTTGGCCAAAGACATCTTTAGATTCTTACCTACTAATTTCTTTTCCTGCAAATTCTTAAGGCATAAAAACATTTACTCTTTACTTTATGATGTACTGCAATGGATTTAATAAGCGTTCCTTGCCGTCAGGCCCTGATGCATAAATATCGAAGACTAACACTTTGTCTCCGGAACGTAATTCTTTAAGAGCATTCTTTATTTCGGAATTAAAAATATTACTATGATTTTTGAGAGGTGAAAGAAAAACCGAATCACGATAAATGCAAAGTTTGAAATTCAGGACCGTCATCCTTTCCCAATGATCTTCTGTTACCCTGAATTCTGCACCAACACCTGATTGAACAGCAATATCACTTTTACTTATCGTATCACTTAGTTGTCCACCGATCCAGGCTCTATGCTCTTTAATTCTAAATGGAGGCGTTTTTTCCTTCTGCGCATAGGAGGCTGTAGAAACCAAAATAAATAATAGACAGAAGGCTATTCTCATTATCTAAGATTGAATTATGTTTCCTTCAACACCAATGCATCCAAACTGCTAATTCCAATATTCTTTTTCGATAAAAATCCTTCTGCATACTTCACTCCTATTCTTTTACCCAATAACCTTGCACGGGCAGTAAGTGCCTCCATAAAATCGGGACTGGAAATATAGGTCTGTGGTTCGTTGCTAGCTGTGTTGTGGAATTGGGTTCGATAAGCTTTGATCGCTTCCATGCGTTGCTCCCAAACATGGCTTACATCATAAATAATATCAGGTTCGTAAAAACGGTCTTGTATATAATGCAGCAGCATTTTAGGCCGCCACTTTGGCTGGTCGTTTCCATTAGCATCTTTTGTTTTGATCTGTTTTAGCCCAGACAGAAAACAAGCATCATAAGCCAGCCATCCGCCTTTACCATGATCAGGGTGGCGGTCCTCCAAAATATTTGCAATTACGATCTCCGGTTGATATGTTCGAAGCACCTGTATGAGTTGCATTTGATGGGCTTCGTCATTCACAAAAAAGCCATCACGCATTTTCAAATTTTCTCTTATAGCTATGCCCATGATGCGGGCTGCATCGGCGGCTTCCTGGTAACGGGTTTCTACCGTACCTCTTGTACCCAATTCACCTTGTGTAA